>JAABUK010008315.1_pt1 | contig 14611 bp, 24 predicted proteins | sample 5559141 | NCBI WGS metagenome assembly JAABUK01 (sample SAMN10711869, study PRJNA513367) | rock metagenome | isolation source: Antarctica rocks | place: Antarctica: Victoria Land, Pudding Butte nord | collected 2016-01-03
ATTTGTGTGTGTGTGTGTGTGTGTGTGTGTGTGTGTGTGTGTGTGTGTGTGTGTGTGTGTGTGTGTGTGTGTGTGTGTGTGTGTGTGTGTGTGTGTGTGTGTGTGCGCGTCCTCATTCATCCATCCCATACACCCCAGACACGTCTGCCCCTGAGGCGTTCCCCTAGGGTCACCCAGGCACATTTCCAAATACCTGCCTGTGTTGGTCATCAAGCAGCAGCTGCCTTGCAACACGATTGCAGCAGGAAGCAGATGGATGATCACTTACCCCACAACTGACTGCCCACGACACTCTGTGCACCACATCGTGGTCCTCCAGAGCTTGCTGCTGCAGCTGTGTGGCAAAGGCTGACAGCTTGTTGACGTTGGCTATCGGGCTGGGACTGCCTTCGCGGATCCGGGCTGCAAGAGCTTCGCGCTGAGAGGCCAGCAAGTGATGCTTGCCGTAGTCGACTCGCCGGATAAACATCAGGTCCTTGACTTGCTCGTCCGACAGCAGCATTGCATTCTGCACCAACTCACAAAGAACTCGTCTCATGTTTTTTTGTTTTGGGAATTGGCAAAGTGGGAGTTTGGCTAGGACAGTTTCATAAAAGCAAAACGTTTTTGGCACACAGATAGTGTCTCAAACTTGCACCAGAGACCCCTGATAAGCCTTTGTGCAGCGCTTGTTATTGAGTGGATTTGTGATAAGCCTTCATGCAGGGCTTGCTTCTGATTGGAACAGGCTTATAAGGGCAGTAAGGAAAGGAGCAATGGCTGAGACTGTCATGCAAATCGTGACCACTCCTCGTCTGTGTGCAGCAAAATACCCCAGCATGGTACCAAACCTTTGCATGGGTAAAAGCAAAGCGTGAGATGCTCGCAAGCACAGCATAACACACCAACATGTGAAGATGCAAGCTGGAGCCATGCAACCTGAAATTCACAAAGCCTGCAAACACTTTTCTCCCCTTCTGCATTTATGACAGCTGTCACATGATGGTTGCAGTGACTCACCAGCAACTTCACATATACATGCTCTGGGATTGGTGCATGCTCATGCCATCTACATAGCGTCATGGCTTTGGCATTGTTGTCGCACGCCCTCATTCTGAAGGTCTCCTCTGCCAGCATGAAGGCTTCAAAGGTGAGCTGCTGCAGCCGGCCCTCTGTGGGAGAGTCTGATTGGACATCAAGTCGGGCCAAGCAATGAGTCATCTCAGTCATGTACTCCTGCATGCAAACGCATTGTGAAGAAGCAGACCACATGTTGCGGCTAACTGAGGAAGAAGACCACAGGTTGCGGCTGACTGAACACTGCAGCATCTACAGAACGGGTAGCACTCTCTTGCCACTGCACTCAGCTGAACATACTGGCGTGATCAAAGGACTTGTGCTGCAGGGGTCAGCAAGTAGTTGATGCAAGTGTTAAGTGCCAAAGGCATGTTGTCAGAGGGGGACCATGCAACATTGTATTGACTCAGGTGCATTTCAGCATGCAGCCCAGTCCGCTCAGCATGTCTTGGTGGTGCTCACATGTACGCAGCATTTGCACAAATTCTCGCAACAGCATTACAATTTCACACACATGTGCTTAGACGTCTGAGAGCCATTGAGCAGCGGCATAAAGTCATGCAACAGCAACTGAATTGACTGACAATACATGTGGCTATGCATGTCAGAGTCAATGATACTCACTGCCCACATGGCTTGAAATTTCTCAACAGGTATGGCAACAAACTTTTCAATGCTCAGCTGCTGCTCGCTGCCTGAGATTGAAACAGTCAGAGGTGGCAAGGCACTCAGGTCAGGATGAGCACACTCTAACTGTCTAGCATTTTGCTCAACCTGCAGACATCATTAATGGCATGACATCATGAGCAAGCAGGGGCTTGATGTTATTCACCTCACCGACCAACAAACAACACCACAGCGAGTCACAATCACGCATGCATGCACCTGCAGATGGTGCCTCATTCTCAAAGCATATCTTGGGTATGATAACAAACATGAGGTGTCTGGCATTAGCTTTCTGAAAGACACAGAAGGCAGACATTGGATCGGCAGGGTCACACTGCCAAAGCACATGCTGTGCATCAGTTGTACCTGGATTTGTGAAGCTTGAAGAGAAGTGGTCTCTGCTTTGCGCTGAAGCTGCTGTTCTAGTTCAAGCTTCTGCAGCTTCATGTCTCGCAACTGAGCTGCTGTCTTGTCAAGCTCTGCCTGGACAGCCTCTGATTTTGCCTACAAAACATGAATTCCACCTGGATGTGCTGTCAGCAATCTCCATATCTGCGCATTTGAGATGAACTGCATTACACATTGCAGTGCACATTCACAGTGTTAGACCGTGAGGGGCAGGTGGTGTTCCCAATGGTGTGAGTCTGGTGTGAACTGGCAGTGTGTTGTCATGTGTACGCCCTGATCAAGGAAAGTGCAACCACAGAAGTCAATACACGCTGTACCTGTTCTTAAGGCTGCAGGCAGTAAGTGATGAGGCGTGGATCACGCCAACAAAAATGCAGATGACACTCATGTCTACAAATAGTAAGGGCTTGAAAGATCTGCATGCAGTAGCACCTTCTGGCGAAGACGAAACCTCTTCTGATGTTCACGGTTGGCTCGTTTTTTGCTGGCTGCTTCAGCTGCTGCATCGATTTGCAATGCTTGTGCTTGTGAGGCATCTGTAGATGGCTGGTGAGCCTCTACAGCGCTATGCTGAAGGTGGTTGGTCCAACGTGACGCTTCGTTGTGAACATCTTGCGCAAACAGCGGGTGGCTCTGCGATACCAAGCTTTCGCCCAGCGTCCCGCTAAGCTGAGTCGCAGCACTCCTTGACAAACCGGGATTGAGCCCTTGTCCAAATAAGGGCAGTTGCCAGGACTGAGGACGGCTCTGCGGAGCATTTTCCAGGCCGTGTGAGCTTGTAGACAGCGACTGTGGGTTACTGTGTGGGCTTGGTTGCTCGCTGGTAATTGAAGTGAGTTCTGAGGCAGGTGCAACCAAGCGGCCATCCGTGTCATGTAGCAGCCCTGCCTGCTCGAACTCAAATACAGAAAACTGCGGCTCAGGCAGCAGCTCCATGCTGACCTCAAAGCGTAAGTTGGGACCGACCTGTGCCCGGAAGCGGACAGAGGTCAAACAAGGGCGGCAGCGAAATAATTAGGAGCTACAAGAAACGACTGTCCATTTGCGTGTTTCTAGCATGAGAGGCTCAAGTTACACTGCTCGAAGTGGCAACCTCGACTTATGTCATACTTCTTGGTTTATGACTAAATTGGCTATGGCTATCACAACAGGCAGCAGCAGCACACATTCAAAGTGGTCACTTTGCGGGTAGATGAATAAAGGAATGGATGGAATTGCAGCTTTATAGGGAGCTGTCGGTGCATTCAGCACAGGCACATCCTGGTAGCACAGAACATGGACATACCGTTTGGTCTCATAGCTGAGAGTGGTCAGGCTGAATTTGCCTCCAAACTCTGCAACCATGTGACTATGCGTGGCAGTGATGTGTGAAGGCTTCAAGACTTTCGTGCGACTTCGTTTGCCATCTCAGATTCTCATTCAGATGGTCCCCTTGGTGGATCGGGTCCCAGTGAGATGGTCATGACTATTGTGCTTGCAACAACCTTTTGATCTGACTAATGCATGACATGAACATCATGCCTTGCAATGCCCACATCTGCGGAGGTCAATCTGAAACGCCTTTGCCTTGCTGGCACCCAGCGTCAATGAGTCGAGGTATTACCCAAGGTATCCAACTGGATACGTTGCAACACACAAATGTCAGGTTGCCAAAAGACAACTCAGCTTTAAGCTAACACTGCCAGCAGTTCCTACAGTTCTGCAGCTGAATAGTCTTGTCTATTCCTGTGAACAGCGTGTGATTTCACATGCTTACCAACAAGGCTCACTAAGAAGGCTTGCTTTGAAAGCCAAAATGCAGGGCTATGCAGTACCAGCATAAACATCAGCCAGCTTCAGAATTTTACTAAAGGCTTACAGCGCAAAACCTCACAGTAACACTGCTGACAGCAATGCAATTCACAAGTAAGACTGGATATTCACAGAACCCACAACTTTGATGCTGGACAACAACAGGTCCTACAGTCTGTGCAGGAGCATTTCTTGGATGATGCTCTGCTGCTCTGTGTGCAGATTGGTACAGTAGGGAAGCAGTGAAGTCATAACACTACTAACTTTGCAAATTGCCCATTGCCAGTGCCATAATCGTTGTAGTGGCAAGGGGATCACGAGCAGCCGTTGTCTACGGCAAAGGCAAAAGTCAATACCAAAAGGGCATTGCAAAGTGCCTGTGCTTACCCAGACTATACAATGTCTCAACAGAGCCACTCTATCAACAGAAACAATGTAGGCTGCCCTGTGGCCCAAGGTTTCCTTCCCGTCGGCCTCAGTTTCCCTTTGTTGCACGAAATATGATGACAATGCGCTACAGTGCCAAGGCCATGGGTCATGTTGTCTTGAGCAGTAAGTAGGCTACCTCAAAGTGATGAGAAGTCATCTGTTGACAGGATAGTCCAAACCCCTTTTGAGACCAGTTGGAAGGGGAAAGCATACGCTGATTCAGTCACTTGTTTCCTGCTGCCTAAGTTTTATTGCAAGCATACCAGTGACTATCATAAACTTGCCCACAACTGACTCTGCTGTTATGTTGCTGAGTCTTGAAGCACGTGACTGCTTAAACACAAGGTGCGGGGACATATCGAGCTGCAATGGCTGGAGCAGTCTGCTTGATACCACGTCTGTGGCACGCGCCAGTACTGCTTCGAGCAGCGACATCTGTATACAAAACCAACCTGGGGTGAGCGACTGGATGCTCTCGACCAGACTTGTGATTCGTCAGTGCGCAATAGCCGCCCAGCCGCTGATAGCCGCCAGCAGGAGAGCGCGAAGACGGGGACAGGGACCGTGTAAGCGTTTGAACTCGAGTCTTTGGAAAAGGGTTGCGAATTTCCCAATGGGAAACCCCCTCCCTGGCTCAATTAACAGCCACGAATGACTGAGCGTCTCTCACAGTCTGATCGAAGGCTTTTACGCCAGTCAAGTTCGGACCAATTGTATCGAGTGTATCATGCAGACGACAAACATGCTACAGCGCAGCAGCAGCAGTCAGCAGAGGTGAGTGGCCCGCAGTGCTCGCTTTGATCACCGATCGCACGGCCGCTTGCTGACGTGCGGCTTGTTTGACTCACCACAAGTTTGCTCGACGTCTAGTTGCAAATGATGCATTGAAGCGCTGTCAAAACCGCTCTTGCTCAGAGCAGCGTATGGGTGCAATTTGCCACTGATCTAAGGCCGTCATGCCGTGCTGCAGGGCCTTCGGGCAAGCCTCTAGCAAACATTCAAGCGGTGAGTTGAAGCTCGTGTCTTGTCCAGCGTTTGATCTGTCATCTGAGAGGCCTCCGATGCATGCATGCACATATGGATATCGTGCAGTTGAATGGCTGACCAGCTCCCTGCTTTCACGAAGAACCTTTGACTCCACTGCTCATGTCATTTCAGTAGTGGCAGTGCGACACCAAACACACCGCTATATCAAAAGCGGCCTTTTGGTTATGTAGGCACAGCCTCGAAGCGTGTCAGACAATGTCCTGCCAGGCTAGTAGCCAAGGCATCAGCCAAGCAACAGGATTCAAACCGCAAGGCTCCCCTTGACTATCTGCGCGAGGCTGCCAATGTGAGCAAAACAATGTCAGCCAGCAGCGTTTGCATGCCTGCTTGTTGTCTGTGCATGCCCTCACTGCTGAGACAGCTTCGCATGTAGTGGACCTGATTTGCCATATGTTTTGAGGCGTTTTTGCATGGTGCACCTGACTTGTAGTTTCTTGTATCTGGGTTTGACAATCTCTAGTACATCAAATGAGGCTCATGCTATAACACTTTGTCTCAATGTGTCAACCATTTGGCATAAGATGTCTGATTTGCTGCTGGGTTTGTAGGTTGGCATGGGCGCATTGCTTGCAGCAACTATAGCAGTGACATCACCAATGGCCTATGCTGCTCCCTTTGACACCGACACTGGTCTTGCTCCTCTGGGTACATCACATCCCCAATCTTGCAGTACATTATAACAAATCACATGTCCACCTGTTGGGCACTTGCAGTGAAACCCAACAGCGGACATTCATTATCTGCCAGAAGCAGGCATTGGCTTTGTGGCAATGGATTTTATATTTAGTGTGTTGTATTGCATTCCACTCTGACAAATGTTGTGGCTGGAAATGATGATGTGCATTCTTTCTGGTATGTTTCCCTGGATGGTATCTGGCATTCAAGTGCGCTGATTGTGCCTGGTATGTAGAGTGCAATATTGCCAATGATGTTGTGCTGTAAACACATCTGAATTTGCAATGTGCAGGATGTTTGACTCTGACCTTCCTTGCTTGATGACAGGCAACCTCAGGAGCGCTGACAAGGGCTCTTACCAGCTAGACAAGCTGAACACATCCACAGCCCACATCAAAGGTAAAACAGGATGCTTGCATGCACTTTGTGAAGGCATTTGGTTGCTAATTAGCCCTCTGCTCATCAGGGAGGAAGGCCTGTGCATAGCTGCCTTTGCTGCTCATCTGCTGTCCTGGGGTATTGTACAAGTTGTGGGTTAATGCTTTTGGATCACATTCCTAATGTTGCATTAGTTGTCCACTTTCATAATGCTGTATCAGTGCTTCAAGTTCGTGAGGCGGCGTCAGAGTGTACGGACATAATGTTGTTGGCCATTACTTACATCCATGGTCTGTTGTGTGCTGACTGTTGTCTGTCTCATTGCAGCTGGCCTTGCCGCACGTAAGGACTACACTGATAAGGGTGCGTCCTTCACAGTATGCTCCTTTACCTCTTGACATTAGCCCAGACCTGCTGCTGTGTCTGGAGCTGAGCATATCTCCTTGCTCCTTGTCTGCTGCTTCACTTCTAAACTCCAGTCACTAAAGTATTACAGTACCATGCAGATATTGTTGATTTCCTTTGCAACACAGAATGCGTGGAAGGAAGGTGAGGCATTCTATTCGTCTGCTTAGAAATCTGTCCTTCAGATCCATTCACCTTCTGACAGCATATGAATGTAGATGCTCGCTGCGCGTGAACCTAGGGCTAGGATTTATGGGCAAGGGAACCTTCTGACAGCACGTGAACCTAGGGTTAGGGTTTGCGGGCGTGTCAACCTTCTGACAGCGTGTGAATATAGCTCCTTGCTCCAGCATAGCTGACAACAAATCTGTAGTATTTCTCAGCAGCTGTTTGTACCTTTGATACCATGCTATAGGGTCACTGTTCCCCTCCCCTTGTTTGACATTGACTGATGCCAAGAGAGCAGTGTAGGTCACCTCGATGTTACAAAGCATGCCTGCTGAGCTTCCAGATCTGAGCAGTGATCCCTCATACTGCTGTAGATCCGTATGTACTGAGATCAAATGTACTTAGTTCAGTAGCAGTCTGCATGGCAAGCAAGCCCAGGTTTAGGGCTAAACCCTAGGGTTCTATGTGTGTACGCAGATTTGATACCATGGGGGTACAAGGTCAAGATTTCAAGGCAGAACTGCTAGGCCCAAACTCCAAGCCTTCTAAGGGCTTAAGGAAGGCCAACCTGTCCCCGCGCACCAAGGCCTTGCTTGAAGAGATTGCCCTGAGCGAGCAGGTGACGCCTTTTCCCCTTGCACATGCTGCTCTTGGACCTTGCATGTGCTGCCTTTCCACCTTTCATGAGCTGCCTTTCCACCTGGCAGGTATAGCCTAAATCCTAAACCCTGGATGGATGGATGTATGGGCCGCCCATGCAAGGACAAGTTGATGAACGAGGGAGTGAATGCATGTATGCATGCATACATCTTGAGGGTGCTCACAGACTGCCAGCATGCACAGTGGACTGCAGATCAAACCAGTGGAGCTATGCTTCTGCAGGGTCATGCATTGTACACACGGCAAGCTGGAAGCACCGTCCCTTGCCCATATGTGGACTATGACAAGGGCTTCAACGCAGTCTTTGCACGAGCATACGGCCTGGAAGACGGCGAGACCATCTCCAAGCTCTTTGGATCAGACTGGGGTGAGCTTGTTGTCATGCATTGTCCTTGGTACCTGGCCTCTGTCTCTCAGTGTGTGTCCCATCTGAGATTTTGACTGTTGTTTACACACATCCAGGTGTGCCGGCAGTGTTGTTTGGAACAATTGTTCACTAATGTGCTTGAAATGACAACTTGCATTGCGAGAGATGCGTAAGACAGACTGCTTTGGAGAGACAAGACTTGTCCCGCACGTACCTAGCTCATCATGAGATGGAATGCGTTCTTATTGCTATCATTATTACTATCATGATTATATTATTATTATTCTTGCGCTCGTGTGCAGATCCATATGTGAACGATGCCACCTTTGCGCTGTCCATGGTCTTCCTTGAGGAGCTCGGCGCAACTGGCAACAAGGTACGACGCTGCCTGTTGCATGAACATGACTTCCCTATGTGCCCTTTGCATCTGCCTTTTGCTGCCTTCTGCATTGCCACATGCTCTTTGCATGCTCCTGTTCTCCCACACTATGAGCTTTATCAGACAGTGATGTACAAGTAGAGTCGGTGAATGCTTTGCCAAGCAATCTTCTCCTCAATATTCATTTCTGCGGCTGCAACGCTGTGACTTCTGTGCAACTTGCTTTCATGGCGCACCTGCGGTACATACCTTTGAACCAAGAGCCCTGTTGTTTGTGTGCACTGCTCAAAGTTTGCACCTGCAGCATATGTCTTTGCACCCAAAAGCCTGATTTGTGCATGCTTCTTCCTCAAGCACCATGCATCCTTGTACCTATCATCTGCAAGAAAGCACATTCCTGGAGCATGCTTGAAGTTTCAGCATGGCACTGCCGAGCCGGTACTTGTTGCTGTTGATAAGTGATGTGCCTGTGCACAGGGTCTGATTGCTCTGCACACCAGCCCTATCTTGGCAGACTCCACTGCTGGCTTGGCAACCACCGCCACAGCTTTTGCTGCCATCGAGGTAGGCAAGCCACCCATCTCTTTGGTAGACATGTCTTGTGCTTATTGTAGACATGTCTTGTGCTTGACATCAAGTCCTTGATAAACATGTCTTGTGCTTACATGGCACATCTGTGGTAGACATGTTTTGTGCTTGACGTCAAGTTCGTTTTGTTTTCTTTTCCCATCCCTGAGTCACTGTTGCAACTGTGGTCTGACAACTGGTGCCCCCTGTGCAGCGGTCAATCCTGTTTGATCTGAAGGATGAGATTGTGCCCCCAACCAATGAAACCGTCACTCAAGTGTTTGCAAGGCTGTCAGCCTACCGGGATGCAATGGATGGGCCTCAGGTACCCTGCATTCATGTGCACCATGCATTCATGCAAGCACCCACTCACGACTGTCCCTCTGGCAAAACAGCCAGAGCATGAGAACATATGACCCCCCTGCCCCCCCCCCTCCCCCCCCTGGCGCCAAACTTGCTCAGGGACACCCCACAACTGTTTAGGCATTCATGTCTTTGTTTGTAGGCATGTGTCTCCTGCACAGGGCCTTCAGTAATACCTGCATGATACCTGTCTTGGCAGGCTGCAATCATGCGCCTTTTCTCATGCTCATTTCTGCCATAGCTGCCTTGACTGTCTCAAGTCATGCCTGGCATTGCTATCAATAGTCGAGCATGCTGCATGTAGTTTTGCTTTGGTGCACTCAACACAGCAGACCAAAGCTCAAATGCATGATGGTGCAGATTGATGACCAGGGTCTGCTCAACAAGGACCCCAGATTCATCGCAGTCCCCGGGTCAGCCTCCTCCTTCTCTGTTGTTGCATGCTGCAGTGTGCATATTGCTACACTGCTAAATCTGATGCAGACTGAACCCCATAGCAAACCCTGAACAGTGATCAAACCCCAAGCCTGACACCTGCCAGACTCAAGCAGCTGATGTCCCGTTTGCTTGCTTGCCTGCCTGAGTTGACCAGCACACAGATGACATCGTGTTAATTGGGGAAACACTACAATGCCTGTGTCTTACAGCTTGCCTGTCTGCTTTAGCTGACCCAAACGCAAATGATGTTGTGTGCATCAAGGGAAAGACCACTGTGCTGCTAGGCACCTGTCATTCTGTTGCATTGCTGGCCCCACACCATGTCACATGTTGTGGCCAACATGGTTCATTGCCCAGCTGCAATTGTGCTGCTTATGCTGTCTATCCTGGTTGCGCAACACAACACTGGCACAGTGTGGGTTACTGAAGTGGCTGTGTTGGTGCAGGTCATTTGTGAACAACATTCCAACAGATATTCGTGGCCTGTCATTTGCACGCACCCCTCTCATGGTAAGCTGAGTAGTCTATAAATTGAGACTTTATGATTGTACACCCTTGACCCTTAGTCTATTTCATCCCCGCGCACCTGCTGTCCATACACAAGCAAGTATGCCACTGTCACGGTGGTCACGCTAGGAACTGGGGGGATGGGCAATATAGTGTAAGCTTTTACTATTTTTTTGGTGCTGTCACATAGGTTGTTTTTGAGGGGCACCTCACTGTTTTTGTATGCAATCTTGATTGTCCTTGCTGTACGCGCCATTTGAATCTACACGTCCTCTAGACATGCTTGATTGTGTTCAGACAAGTGACGAAGTGTGCTAACTGGGACACATGAAACCCATGTTGAAGTGCTGTGCCACCACATTGCATTTCTGACACCATCATTGTGCTTGCAGAACTTGAATGTGCTGACAGTGGGAGCCAAAGATGGCAAGGGTGGATTCTTTCCAGAGGGGATTGCAGGCAGGATCAACACCCCTGAGGGCTTTGACGCACTGGCAGAAGGCATTGAGGACTGGGATGGCAAGGCAGAGGCCAGACAGGTGTGTTACCACATCTGCAGCCACTGCTTTTCTTGATAGATTGCATCTCAGATACATGTCCCCAAGGATGCACGCATTTGCAGAGCCTGGTGAAATGCCTGGATCATAGGTATTATGGCACATTCAGTATGCAGTCATGCAAGGCTGTGTTAGGCTGCGCAATGCACTGAGATGCATTGGTTGCAAGCACTGCTTTCATGAACGATCAATGCCATTGTTGCTGGTTATGAGTAGGTGTACTTGTTTGTCTAAATTTTTTGTCTGATGGTGAATCCATTTGCTTGAAATCAATGCACCTGCTGGGTCCACGCTGTTCCAGAATCTGGCGTATGTGGGCATGACAGCATCGATCAGCTGGCAAACAATTTGCTATGAAGGCGTGCTTGCATGCAAGCGGGCATGCTCTGCAGGTCACTGCATTTGTGCAATGTCACCCCTGTTGCAAGTCATTGATGCCCTCTGACGCCCACAATTGCCTTCAGATAGATTGACATGTTTCGACCTATTGCAACCTGCTCTATGGAACCATGTTGCATGCACATTGGCAGAATCTGTACACCTGCAGAAAGTTCTGCGTATTGGTCCTTTGTCAATCTGGACTTGTCACATTCTTACGCTACTAATGCCCCTGAGTCCTTACCACCAGAACTTAGAACGCAACATGCGCACAGCTTCCAGCTCACTAGTATGATTCTGTGTTCCTCGTGCATGCAGCTACCTGCAAGCGACATCAAGAAGATCCCAGGCCCCATCACTCCTGACGGCCCAAAAGAGGTGCCAGGAATGAAGGATCTGACTCAACAGCTCAACTCTGGCCCCCTGGACAATGGGAAGCCTGAGACACGGGGACTGAAATAGATGTGTGAATATGCAAGACACAGTCTGTTGCAATTTTTCAAGACAAGACAACAAATGTGGGTTTTGTGAAAACTTACTGGAGCAGACAATGAGTGCTGAATTTTGCCACTGTGATGAGCTGACCTTGGAAAACCTGCTGTGTAAAAGCTTGAGTCAATGTCACTCAGGTGTCCTGACATGGTCTAGCCTGACCAGTAATTCAGCAACATCAACCGATCATTGCTTTTGCGTCTGTGATGTGCTTGAACAGGTCTTTGCAGTAAACGCAGATTTGGCAGGGTTTCAGACATTGAAAGTGCATTTGTGGACAAGTTGTACTAATGCCTTATATCAGTGCACACGCTCATAATTTTGGCAATGCATACTTCTCAATCCCACAACGTCTGTACAGTAGGAATCTTGACTTGAAAGCTCAGACTGTTGTTCGAATAGTCTGGCTGTGTACAGTGTTACAGTAGAACTTACTCTCCCAAAAGTCTTGAGGATGAAAAGGTCAGTAGAGCTCAAGCGCACTAGACGCGCCTTACCTCATTGTACCCTGTTACAGCAACCTAATGTGCCACCTGTTCCTTCAGCATGCAGGCATGCACAATAACACCAAGGCCATATCTTTCACCTCATGACAGTGCTGTATGTGCAATTGCTATGGACACAGCACTTTTTGTCAGCCTACACTGACCGGTATGCAACTAGAGTACAATGAGGTACATGCAACCGAAATATAATGTGCTACTATCGCAACTCACGAAGCACTACTAGCACTGGGTAACCCATTCCCAAGCTTGCTAATCCTATAGCAAACCCTGCGGTTGGATCACTGGCAAACAAGCATCCAAAAAACCAGACACAGGCCCCAGCACATACTGTGGCAACTAGAGACCGCCGAGACAAGGCAAACTCTGGCAGTCTGCATCTTGAAAACTCAATCTGCTGCCTGTAGAAGAGGTCCAGATCGTAGTACGAGGCGTCCAGAAGGCAGTTGTGCAGCTGACCATCTTGGCTCACCAAGCTGGCAGCACCTCTGATGTCAAAACCTGATATCATTAGGTTCTCCACATTGAGCTTTGCCAGACCTCTTGCATGCAGGATTGCAAAGTCAGGTCCAGTATACTTGATGCTCAGCTCCTTCAAGTACAGCTTTTCTGCATGTTGTAAGACATCCTCAGTTGCGTGTGCATCTTCAGACAGGTCAGTGAACTCCAGGTGCAGCTTTTCAAGGTCTTTTAGCTGCCACTGCTCTTGGACAGGCGAGTTGAATGATGAAGCTGTCAGTCTGAGTTCTTTCAGGTTGGGATGAGCTTGGCACAGCTGAAACAAAGCAAGACCGTCCAGACTTCCAGCATCGATTTGTAGGTTCATAGTCCTGTCTGACAGTTTTGGCATGGGGTCTTTCCCATCCCACTTGGTTGGCTTGAACCAATAGCGGGCTTGTGTACCAGACAGCCGAGCACAATACTGAGTCTGCCTATTGTGAGCATAAGGTCTCAGATGAAGCAGTTGATACAGACCCTTGTATGAACCATGGTGATAGTGTCGTGCTGTCAGATCACAGGCTCTGCTGGTGCTGGTCATTGTCGATTTATGTGCAGCCTCCTAGGAGACAGGAATGACAAGTTTGTGTTTTGAGGGCCTGTATCAGAAGAAGCTGCAGCTGACGCGAGCCACTTAGCAGACCGCCCTTCCAACCAGGACAGTAGGGCGATTAGGTCAGTCCACAGAGCTGTGCAAAACCTGTTTTGCCTGTGATCGTCAGCGACCGCTGCAAAGCTGTCGCAGAGGGAGATAGCCTGTACTCGTTTCTCTGCGACAGCGGCACCCTGCCGTTGCCAGGCTGCGTGCTTCAGAGAAGAATCTTAGATGCTGTTCAGTACCTTGTGTTGACCAGAAGCCAGCAGTGAGCTGTGGTGTGCCAGCACACTTGAAAGCGACTCCCGGACCCCGGGCAAACTTGCAGGTGATTGGTGTTGCCAGAGTTGTGTTTTGGCGCCCACCTGTCCCGTCCGTGCATGGCCTGAAGAGCTATTTCAGGCAGCCTGTGCTTGGATTTAGCCGTGGCTTACGTTCATGTACAGATTCCACAGACATAATGCTGCAGACTTCCAGCTTTTTCGCGATACTCTTCCGTCGCAGCAACTCCTCAGGACAATATAGCACTCTGCTGTTGATACATGTGCAGGCACAACACTTCACCATGCCTGCCGCAACCCATGGAATGGTAGATCCTGATGGTCCTTGGCGTCCAAGCACATCCCAGCGCAGTGCCAACTTGTCCTCGCAGTATTACCCTAGCCATCCTGGCACAGAAAGGGTAAGGTCTGAACAACACCTAACCAGCATCATTCACCATGCTCTGTGGTAACCGACCGGTTTTTGACTTCTGACTCCTGGTTGTTAGTTTCCAGTGAGATTGAAGCAGCCATCTCTGATGTCTTGCGTGGTATTTAGCTGTAACACTGCTTACTCTACTCTGTAATGTAAAAGCACAATCTGCTGTGGAGCATGCACTTTTCTCCCGGCAATGTATATACAAACAACATCAGCCTGTTGGTCCACATCAACCAATACATCTGCACAATCAGCACGATGGGCTCACAATGCTGTGCGCCCATCTTTTTGCTGAAGCCTTCTTTGCAGCAGCTTTGCTTCGATTGTTCAAAAAGTGCTTGCAGCCATGACTGGTCAATCAGTGTTGCAGTCAAATGTATAGTGACTGCCTCACAGCAATCACATGCATATTGTGCACACCAGCAAGTTTAGTCCCCTTCCAGCCCCAAGCCTTATCATCAAACTCACCACATTCCTCATTTCTGACTCTGACTCTGACTCTGACTCTGACTCTGACTCTGACTCTGACTCTGACTCTGACTCTGACTCTGACTCTGACTCTGACTCTGACTCTGACTCTGACTC
>JAABUK010008316.1_pt1 | contig 14610 bp, 14 predicted proteins | sample 5559141 | NCBI WGS metagenome assembly JAABUK01 (sample SAMN10711869, study PRJNA513367) | rock metagenome | isolation source: Antarctica rocks | place: Antarctica: Victoria Land, Pudding Butte nord | collected 2016-01-03
CAGCCGTCGACGACGTGCTGGCCGCCATCCGCACCACTGTCACCCCGAAAGGACAACCGAAATGACTACTCCCGCGGCGGACCGCATCCTGGCCGGAAAAAGCCCGTTCAACTCCAACCCCAGCGCCATCCCCGGGGTGACGAACCTGCAAACGATCATCGGTTACGTCTGCTGGATCGCCACCGCCTTGTGCCTGGTGGGTCTGATCATCACCGGGGCGATGATGGCCGTGTCCTACCACCGGGGCAGCAACGAGCACGTGGGCCGACTCGGCGGTGTCGCTGCCGGCTGCCTCGTGGTCGGCGCGGCGTCGCCGATTGCCGGCGCCATTCTCGGCTTCAACTTGTTCACCTCGACCCCGCAGGCGATCCCGGGCTTGACCGGGGTGCAGACCGTCATCTCCTACGTGTCGTGGATCGCAGCGGCGCTGTGCCTGATCGGTCTGATCGTCGCGGGCGGGATGCTCGCTGTCTCCTACCAGCGCGGCAACTCGGAACACGCCGGGCGCCTGGGCGGCGTGGCCACCGGCTGCCTGATCGTCGGCGGGGCCTCCACCATCATCGGCGCGCTCATCTGATGCGGCCAGGGACCGTGCAGGGGAGTGAAAAATGCCGCTCATGACTAACAACGAACCCCGCACCGAACCCGCCCCCGCCGACCGCGACTGGTTTGGCGGGCGCCGATGGACCGGCATTGCCGCGATCGGCTTCCTGATCCTCGTCGTGCTCTGCGTCGCCGTGGTCCTGATCGTCAATCACGGCAGCAAGAAGAACGGCCCACCCGCCGCGGGCGGTGGACCAGCGACGACCACGATCGGGCCGTCCAGCAGCTCTGGGCCGGCGTTGCAGACGACCGTGCCGGGCGCTGCACCCGCCGGGGCCACCTGGTCGATCTACCAGACCGTGGCGCTCCCGACATTGCCCGGAGCCGGCCCAAGCAAGGTGACCGGCGCGATCGCCACCGGCTACAGCCACACCCCTCTTGGCGCGCTGCTGGCGGTCGCTAACGAGGGTTACCGCTACGTATTGGCGCCGGACACGGAGTGGCGGCAAGCGGCCAAAGCCATGCTCGCGCCCGGGTCTGGCACCGATGCCTGGTTTGCCGTGCGTGCCAAGAATCCGTACGGCGCCGGGGGAGCAGCAGGCACGGACAGCCTCGCCCAGATCGCAGGCTTCCAGTTCGTCTCCTACACACCAACGGATGCCGTGATCCAGATCGTCACCCGCGACAGCAAGAGCAACTTGCAGGTCGGTGCCGACCACGTGACGTGGAACGGCACTGACTGGCGCTACGTACCTGGCCCCGATGGAGGACAGGAAGCCAACGTGCAGCAGATCGACAGCCTCGCAGGGTTCACCGAGTGGAGAGGCGTGTAGCGATGGGATTCTGCAACCTCCCGGTCGCCGGCAAGGTTTGTGACTTAGTGGGCGGCGCTACGAAGTCGGTTGCTGGTAGTGCTTTTCAGGCTGTTGTTGATGCGTTCGCGAAGGGGTTGGCGGACGTGATGAAGGCGTTGATGACGTTCTGGATCAACACTCCGGAGCCTGATCTGTCGTCGTCTTCGGGGGTGATCACGACCTTGGACAACCTGACGAGACCCCTGGTGGCGTTCGGTGCCGTGTTGGGTCTTGTGGTGGGCGGCGTTCGGATGGCGTGGACTGCCAGGGCGGAGCAGTCCGGGCAGTCGATCCTTCGGGGTCTGTTGCTCATGACGATCGTGACCGCGGCCGGCGCGGCGATCGTCGAGGTGATGCTGACCGGTTTCGACTTGCTGGCCAAGTCCATTCTCGACAACGGGTTCGATGGGCATTCGGTGGGCGACAGGCTGACCGCGCTGGGGAGCCTGCCGGGTGTCGGCGGCGGTCTGGTGTTCCTGTTGGCGTTCTTCGGGATGATCGCCTCACTGGTGCAGGTCGGGATCATGCTGGTCCGCGGCGCGATCCTCGCGGTGCTGGTCGGCATTCTTCCGGTGGCCGCGGGGGCGTCGATCACTGAGGCGGGCTATTCGTGGTTCAAACGCTTGTGTGGCTGGATTTTCTCGTTCGTGCTCTACAAGTTGGTGGCCGCGATCATCTACGCCGCGGCGTTCACGATGATCGGTGGCGCGACCGATCTGGCCGGCATCGTGTCCGGGTTCTCCCTGCTAGTCGTGGCTATTTTGGCGTTGCCGGCGTTGCTGCGGTTGTTGCCTCCGTCTGCGGAGGCGATGGGCGGCGGCAGCGGTGGTGCGATGGCCGGGATGGTCGCCGCGGCCGCGACGGGCGCGGTGAGCCTGTCGGGCAACGGTGGCGGTTCGTCTGGTCCGACGCCCACGGCGTCGCCGGGTTTGAAGGGCGAGGGCGGGCCGTCCGGGTCGAGCGGGACGAGCGGTAAGTCAGCCGGCAGTCAGGCGTTGCCGTCCGGCGGCGGGAAGGCGGCGAGCGGTGCAGGGCAGGCCGGCGCTTCGGGTGCCGGCGCTGCCGGCGCCGGAGCTGGCGCTGGAGCAGGCGGAGCCGCGGCGGGTGGTGGTGCGGCCGCGTCGGGTGCTGCGGCGGGGGCCGGTGTCGCGGTGGCTCAGAAGGTCCATTCAGGCGCGAAGTCCGCGGCCAACGGTGCCGTAGGTGAGGGAGGGTCGCAGTGAGTGCCAGTGTCGAGGTGAAGGACCGGACCTATGGGGGGTGGCGCCGGCCGGCGTCGCCGGGCGTGGGTCCGTTGAAGCTGATTCCGACGATGGTCATGATGGCCGGGCTTGGGATCACGTTGTTGGTGTCGATGGTGGCCGGGTTGTGGTGGGCGCTGGGGTTCGCGATGGTCGCGCTCCTGGGCGCCGGGCCGGCGGTCATCCCGTTCCGCGGACGGACGGTGTATGCGGAGTGGTCGAAGTCCTCGCGGTGGCGCCGGCACCAGCGTCGCGGGCGCAACATGTATCGCTCCGGGCTGGCCGGCGTCACCCCCTCGGGCACCCGGTCGCTGCCCGGGCTGCTGGCCAAGGTCAAGGTGTGGGACGCGACGGACGCGATCGGCCGGGATTTTGCGCTGGTCGAGATTCAGGCCGCCCACCAGTGGGCGGTGGTGATGCGTGTCGCCGCCCAGGGCGGCGCGCTGGTCGATTCGGAGACCAACGATGTCTGGGTCGCCTCGTGGGGGGAGTACCTGGCACTGCTGGGCCAGGAGGGCGGCGTGGTGCAGGCCGCCGCGGTGATCGAGACGATCCCCGACGCCGGGGCGATGCTGCACTCCCACGTCGCCACCCAAGTCCGCGATGACGCGCCCCAGTTCGCCCGCGACGTCGCGTTCTCCGCGGCCGCCGAGCTTCCCGTCGATGTCGCCGACACGGTCGGCTACGTCACGCTGACGTTCACCGAGCGGGGCCTGGGGATCGAACGGAAAGGCTCCGATCAGACCGCCGCCGCGGTGGCCGAGGAAGTCGGCCGGCGGCTGCCCGGATTGTCGGTGGCGCTCAAGGACGCCGGGGCGTCGGAGGGGCGGCCGTTGTCGGTGGCGCAGCTCTCGCGCCGGGTGCGGGAGGCCTTCGATCCGGCGGTGGCGGCCGAGCTGGCCGAGTCCGAAGCCGAGGGCTTGCCGATCCACGTCGAGTTCGCCGACGCCGGCCCGTCCGCCCACGACGAGACGGCGTTGTCCTACCGGCACGACTCGGGCCTGTCCCGGACGTATGAGGCGTTGCAGGTGCCACCCGGGGTGGTCCGCGACGGGCACATGGAGCGGCTGATGGGGCCGATGCGGACCGCCCCCCGTAAGCGGGTCACGTTGCTGTACCGGCCGGTTGACGCCGGCCGGACCGCGGAGACCGTCGATCGGGATTACAAGTCCGCGATCAACCGCGCCGGCCGGCGCAAGGGCGTGGTCCACGCGCACGACTCGGCCGACCTACGCTCGGCCCGCCAAGCCACCGAGGAGGAAGCAGACGGCGCCGGGGTGGTGTCGTTCTCGGTCCTGGTCACCGTCACGGTGACCGAGGCCGCCGCCTTTGACCGGGCCTGCACCACGATCGAGCGCGCCGGCCGCGGCGCCCGGTTCCGGCTCTCACCCGTGCGCGGCGCGCAAGCCGCGGCCTTCGCCGGGGCGTTGGGCATCGGCCTGTCGCTGCCCGACCTGTCGGTGCTGCCGCACGTCGCCCGCGAACACATCTGAGAAAGCGAGTAATCCGTTATGACCAAGCCCAGCTCGCGGCACGCGCGGCCGATCCGGCGCCGCAAGTTCATCCTCAAGAACGGCATCGCCGCGCCGGGCGGTGGGTCAACGGCGTTCGTGCCGGTGCCGCTGGAGTGGCGCGGCACGACCCGGCAGGTGTGCGGGCTGTTCCCGTGGGCGAGCCCGGGCCAGCTGCCGCTTGAGGGGGCGCCGATCGGGCGGCACCAGAAGTCCCGTGCGGTGATCTGCTTTGACCACGTGTCGTGGTTCCTGGCCCACCGGATCGCCAACCCGTCGGTGCTGATCATCGCCAAACCCGGCCTGGGCAAGTCCACGCTGGCCTCGAAGTTGATGCTGTGGCTGGCCGCGTTGGGCTACATCGTGTTGATACCGGGCGACACGAAGCCGGACTACGTGGAGTTCACCCGTCGCCTGGGCGGGGACCACCGGATCGTGGCCCGCTCCGGCGGCGCCGCTTTGAATCCGTGCGACCCGGGCGGGATGGCCGCGGCCGCCGCCCGGATCGGTGGCGCGGCCGGCGCGACGCTGCTCGCCGAGGCCATCGGCCGCGCCACCGTGTGCATCTCGGCGCTGGTGGAGCTGGGCCGCAAGGGTCCGGTGGCCGACTACGAGGAGGCCGCCATCTCGGCCTGCCTGCGGCTGCTCTACACCCGTGACGAGGGTGAGGTTCCGGTGCTGCGCGAGGTCGTCGAGGTGCTGGAGACCCGCCCGGACGCGGTGCGGGCGGTCATCCTCGATCGCGGCGTCGACGAGGCCTATGACCGGCTCGTGGACCCGCTGCAGCGCTCCCTGCGGTCGCTGCTGGACGGCCAGTTCGGCGACGTGTTCGCCCGCCGGGTGCAGCGCACCGCCGACCGGCCGCCGGTGGTGAACATCGACACCAGCCGGATCAAGGCCGGTGACCCGCGGTTCCTGGCCGCGGTGATGATCGCGGCCTGGTCGGACATGTACGGCATGGTCGAGGCCGACCAGGCCCTGGCCGACGAGGGCCTGGCCCCGCGGCGGCTGTACTGCCTGACCCTGGACGAGCTGTGGCGGGTGTTGCGCCTGGGCGGCACGATGCCCGACCGGGTGAACGAGCTGACCAGGCTCAACCGCACCCAAGGCGTCGGGCAAATCATGATCACCCACTCCATCCGCGATCTCACCCCCGGCCGCAACTCCGAAATCGAAGGCATCGAGGAGCGAGCCGGCGCCATCGTCATCGGCGGCGTGCCGAAGAAAGAACTGATCGCCCTGGATTCGGTGGTCACCCTGACCAACGCCGAACAGAACGCCATCCGCGAATGGTGGTCCACCTCGGTGTCCGCGCTGGAACGCAACGAGGTCCCACCTGGCGCCGGCAAGTTCCTCATCAAGGCCAGCTCCGAGGACCCGGGCATCCCGGTCGACGTCGTGCTGACCTCGGCCGAGACCGAGTGGGGCGGGCAGAACACCAACAGAGCCTGGGGCAACGCATGACGCGGCTCGCGGCCGGCGGCCAGGTCCGCCCGAAGGGCTCGTCGGGGCCGGAGTGGTTGTGGTGGCTGATCCCGGTCGGGTTCGTGCTGGCGGCGGCCGCCTCGACCGCGGTGTTCCTCGGCGGCCGGCTGGCCTCCGGCGTGACCGAGCACGGTTTCCGCGGCCCGAAGTGGCGCCTGGCCGGCCCGGGCGACCTGGTGCGCCACGCCGCGGCGTGGCCGGGAGTGCCGCCGGCGTTGCTGTGGGCGTGCTCGGTGCTGGTGTTCCTGCTGGCGGCCGTGGTGGTGACGGCGCCGGTGGTCCTGTTCGTCCGGGGCGCCCGCAAGGCGCGGCCCGCGGCCAGGTCGATGGCCACCCGGACGGACGTGGCCACCCTGGACACCAAGCGGGCCGCGGCAGTCGCCTTGCGGCTGCGGCCCTCCCTCGCCAAGCAGTACAAGAGGGCCAGTGACGTCGCCCAAGCTCAGCGGGGCGTGACCCTCGGGCGGCTGCTGCCGGCGGGCCGGCTGCTGCAAGCGTCCTGGGAGGACGTCATCCTGGCCATCTTCGCACCCCGCACCGGCAAAACCACCAGCCTGGCGGTGCCGACGATCCTCGACGCCCCGGGCGCGGTGGTGGCGTGCAGCAATAAGGCCGACCTGTCCCTGGCCACCGCGGCACTACGTGAGGCCGACACCGGCTGCCGGATATGGGTGTTCGACCCGCAACACATCACCCACACCAAGCAGGAGTGGTGGTGGAACCCCCTCGGCGGCCAGTTGACGATGGATGACGCCACCCGCCTCGCCGGTGGTTTCGTGATGGCGGTGGCCGACGATTCCAACCGCGAGATTTGGGGACCGGCAGCGAATGAGCTGCTGTCCAACCTGATCTTCGCCGCCTACCTAGGGCGACTGACGCTCCTCGACGTGTACCGGTGGCTGTTCGACGAGGCCACCGAGGAGCCGGTGAAACTGCTGCGCACACATGGCCATGACGCGGCCGCGAACTCCCTCGCCGGCACCCAAGGGCTGCCTCCCGAGACCCGCGGGTCGGTGTACTTCACCGCCCGCTCAGGCTGTTCCTCCTTGCGCGACAACGACATCGCCCGCTGGGTCACCCCGCAACCAGGGCTGACCGAGTTCGTGCCGGCGGCGTTCGTGGAGACCCGCGAGACGCTGTACCTGCTGTCTAAGAACGTGGCCGGCGGCACGTCGGCGGCATCTCTGGTGTCCGCACTGACCACGGAGGTCCGGGTCGCGGCCGAGCGGGCCGGCGAACGCCGCGGCGGCCGCATCGACCCGCCGCTGGTCCTGGTCCTGGACGAGGTCGCCAACATCTGCCGCATCCGCGACCTACCCGAGCAGTACTCCCACATGGGCTCCCGCTCGATCATCCCAATCGCGATCCTGCAGTCCTACGCCCAAGGCGAGCGGGTGTGGGGCAAGGCCGGGATGAAGGAACTGTGGGGAGCTGCCACCGTGAAGCTGATTGGCTCGGGTGCTGATGATGCTGACTTCGCCGAGGACATCTCCCGCATTATCGGTGAGCACGACGTCGACGTGTTGTCTTACAGCCGCGGCCAGGGCGGCGGCTCCTCCTCGACCTCGACCCGGCGCGAACGCATCTTGCCGGCGGCGGGGGTGCGGGCGCTGCCCAAGACCCACGCCGTTCTCTTAGCGACGGGCATTAAGCCTGCGATGATCCGGCTGCTGCCCTGGTACGACGGCCCCCGCAAGCAGGCCATCACCGCGGCTGAGAAACAGGCCGCCGCGGAACTCCAGTCTCGAGCCAGCGCCGGGGGGGCTGACTCGGCCGCCCGCGCTCGAGGAAATCCCTCGAGCACGGGTGGATCCTCGATCACCCGGTTCGAGCCGAGTCGACGGCCCTCATGAGCGAGGAGAGCGACGTCGACGAGCTGCTCGCCGGCGAGCCGGCCGACGCGATCGAGCCGTTGTGCGAGGACGTCGAGACGTGGGTCGAGCACGTCTACGCCCCGGTGTACATCCGCAAGATCAGCCAGAGCCAGCGGTGGTGCCCGTCCTGGTGGGCGCACGGCGAGGCGATCATCCGGCTGACCGCGCTGTGGCGCAGTTGGGAGGCGGCGCGGGTGTCGGAGGAGGCCACCGGCATGACCGACTGGCTCCGTAACTGCTTCGACGCGATCAACCCGGTGCTGCTGGCGGCGGACGGCCCGTTCTCCTCCTGCGCGAACGACCGGCACAGCGACCAAGCCCCGATGCCCACCACCCCGGCGCCGCCCGGGCACTGGGCGGACACCGACTAACCACCGAGCGAGCTGGCGGGTGCTAGCTAGAAAGCGGGTAGGTCATGGATGAAGGACCGGAGCGGGAAGCCTCGGCCAAGCTGGCCCAACACCTGGCCGTCGCGGTGCAGGTTGCCGAAGCGGTGATCCGGATGCGCCAGCAGCACACCGAACAGCGCGCGGCCAGCACTGAGCAGGCCGCGGCTGCGGCCCGGGCCGAGCGGATCGCGCAGCACACCGCCGACCGGATGGTGTGGGTCCACGCCCTGGACTCCGACTGGACCGGCCGGGCCGACCTGCACGAGCTGGGCCGGGCCTGGGGCGCCGCCTCAGGCTGGGCCGACACCGACCCGGCGGCGAACGTGGCTGCGACCCGCGTCGAGACGCGCCTGTCGGAGATGGCACCGAACGCGATGACCCGCTTCGACGAGCTGCGCGAGAGCGGCACCGACCGGATCGAGGCGATGCGCGACGTGCTGGCGCACGTCGCGGCCGAGAGCAGTTACCAGCCGCGGGTGTTCGTTGGCGAACCCGGGCAGAGCGATGTAGCCGGCGACCCGCAGTCGCGGGCGAACACCGCGGCCAATGAGGCGCGGCAGTCCGAGGCCACCCCGGATGACCTGTCCACGCCGCGGGTCGACGAGCACGCCGAGGGGATGGTCGCCGCGGTGCCCCGCCGCGACGAGCAATCCGCCTGGCAGGGCCAGGCGGACGCCGCCGCCGCGTTCGCCGGCCGGCGGACCACGGAGACCGGGCACCCGCATCCGGCCGACCTGGCGGCCGAGAGCTACCCGCGCCCGTATGTCGAGGTGACCCCGGCGGCCGCCGGCAAGGCCGCGGCCACGACGGCGGCGGCCACCAAGAGCAAAACCCGCAGCTTGAGCCGATAGGAGCACCCCGCGATGAGCGAGCAGACCCAACAGGGCACCGCGCGGCCGCCGGCCGTGCCGGTGGACTTCACTGCGGTCCTGGCCGCGATGCAGGACCAGATCGATGACCTGACCTCTGTCGTCGAGGCACACGCACGGCGCCTCGATGAGCTGGACGGCCAGGCCAAGGCCCGGAAGGACTGATCGGCGGTGGCGGGCAGGTACCGGCGCCCGACCACGCCGGCACAGCAGGCCAAGGCCGCTGAGGCCCGCGAGGCCAAGCTCGCCGGCCTGCATCAGACCCTCACCGAGCAGGTGTCCGCTCTGGCGTCTGGACCGCAGTGGCGGCGCTGGCTGGAGGTGGCCGCAAAATTCCACAACTACAGCTTCAACAACACCCTGCTCCTGCTCGCCCAGAAACCGGACGCCACGCAGGTTGCCGGCTACAACCTGTGGCAGGAACTTGGCCGCCAGGTGGTCAAGGGGGAGAAGGGCCTAGCCATCCTGGCGCCGGTCACCCGCAAGATCGAATCCGATGAAACCGATAGCGCGACCGCAGCCGAACCCCAGGGGGCAGAGCAGGTGGTGGCCGATTCGGGGGAGTCGGCTGCCACCGCGCGTCGCGTGGTCGGGTTTCGACCGGTCTACGTCTGGGACGTCTCCCAGACCAGCGGTGACCCACTGCCAGCGCCGCCCATGCCGCAGCTCCTCGCCGGGCAGGCCCCGGAGGGCCTGTGGGACGCCCTCGCGGCCCAGTGCACTGCGGCCGGTTTCACCGTCACCCGCAAGCCGATTGCCGGCGACGCCGGCCCCAACGGCTACACCGCCTACGCCACCCACGAGGTCGTCGTGCGCTCCGACGTCGACGACGCCCAAGCGGTCAAGACCCTGGCCCACGAACTGGGCCACGTCCTCATGCACGACCCGGCCGGCTTCACCGACGGCCAGACCGGAAGCTGCCGCGGTGACCGCGAGGTCGAGGCCGAATCACTGGCCTACCTGGTGGCCGCCGATCATGGCCTGGACACCGCCGAATACACCTTCGCCTACGTCGCCGGCTGGGCCGCGCAGACCGGCGACGTCGCCGCCGCGCTCCGCGCCTCCGGCGCCCGCGTCCTGAGCACCGCCCATCAGGTCCTGGACCGCAGCCACGACCACCTCACGGCCGGGCCGGCAGCGACCCCGGCGGCGGTGGCTACCGAAGCCGACAAGCTCACCCTGCGCGCGGTGGCCGGCGCCGACCGCACCGCAGCACTGCGGGCCAGTGCAGAAAACCGCGCACAAGATCCCGAGCCCGATCTTCTGGACCGAGGCCGCCTCGTCGCGGCGAACGCGACCGCGGCCGGCTACTACGCCAGCCAGTACCCGGCCTCATGGGCGCCGGCCTACCTCGACACCCGGCTCGGCACGAGCATGCTCGACGACCCGGCCGGGCGCGTGGGCTACGCCCCGCCCGGCTGGACCCACCTGACCGGGCACCTGCGCGGCAACGGTTTCACCGACGCCGAGATCATCGGCGCCGGGCTGGGCACCCGCGCCTCCACCGGTCGCGTCGTCGATCGCTTCCGCGACCGGCTGATGTTCCCGATCCACGCCCAGACCGAGGCCGGCGGCCGGGAAGTGGTCGGCTTCGTCGGCCGCCGCAACCCCAGCCAGGACGCCAGCACCGACACCCGCAACCCGAAGTACCTCAATACCGGCCAAACCCCGCTCTACACCAAGGGTGACCATCTGTACGGGCTGGCTGAGAACGCCGCCACCCTTGATCGGGGCGGCCTGGCGGTACTGGTCGAAGGGCCGATCGACGCCCTGGCCGTTGACCTGGCCTCGGGCGGCATGATGGCCGGCCTCGCACCACTGGGCACCGCCCTGACCGACCACCACGCCGGCCAGCTCGCCGACGCCCTCGGCGCCGGCCCCGACCGGATCGTGATCGCCACCGACGCCGACCCGGCCGGTGTACAGGCCGCCAGCCGGGCCTACGAACTGCTCACCGCCCACGGGCTCGATCCCCGCGGCGCGGCGCTGCCGACCGGGACGGACCCGGCCCAGCTCGCCGAGCTGCACGGGCCGGCCGCACTCATCGACCGGCTGGCCACCGCCGAGCCGATCGGCCGCCAGCTCGTCGACCACGCCCTCACCGGGCGGGACCTGACCTGGCCCGAGGACCGCGTAGCTGCCGCCCGGATAGCGGCCGGAATCCTTGCCAGGGCACCGCTAGAGGGGTGGCAGCGCGAGCTCGCAGCGGTCGCCGTGCGGACCGGTCTGGACGCGAACACCCTTCGAATCGTCCTGCTCGAGAACATCGGGCCGACTGATGTGGGCGCTGATGCGTTGGGGCGACTAGTCGGCCGGGATCGGCGTGAGGATCTCGATCGCGGCCAGCATGTGCCCCCAACCGCGGCGCAGTTGGCCACGATGACCACACCGCGCCGGGCTGCAATCCGGCCGGCGACGTCAATCACGGCCGACAACCCGCGGCCGGTGGTCACCCTGATTGCAGCCCAGACCCGCAGCCGCCACTAACGCCGGGTCACTCTGCTAGTGGAGCAGCAAGGGGCGCCGCGGCCGGCGATCCTGACGTTCCTCGATACCGCATCACCAACGCCCGCACCGAAGGGTTGCACCGGCCCATTCATTTAGGCGGTTGGGTGGTGGCGCGAAATTTGCGGGCGAGCGCGGCGTCGAAGCCGGCGAGGGAGCCAGGCGCGGCGTTGTCGCAGAAGGCCAGCCCGAGGATCCGAATGGCGCGTCGGGGTTGTCCGGCGTCGAGCAGAATCAGCGCAGTGAAGGATTCGATGACGGGGTCGCGAGGGTACTTGCGACGGGCGCGGTTGATCACGGCCTGGGCGTCACCGAACTGCCTGAGGTTGCGGTGGGAGGATGCCAGGCAGATCAGCGCGGTGCGTTCGTTGTCGGCGGTCAGGCCGAGCTTGAGCGCTTGCTGGTAGTCCGGCACGGCCTGAGCTTCTCGGCCGGCTTGGTCGTGACGCAGCGCGCGGGCGAGGTATTCCTCGGCTGTCGTCGGCTGTTTCATGCCGTGTCGGCGACCGCGGTGGCCTGGGTGAGGGGGTGGCGCGCGAGCGGGGTGGTTAGCGCCAGCGTGGCTGCCGCGACGCAGGCCAGAGCACCGGCGGTGCCGAGGGTCCAGGCGGCACCGGCCTCGATCGCTAGCCCGGCAAGGAGGTAACCGACCGGGATGGCGCAGAGGGACACAAGCACGTCGAAAGCGTAGACGCGACCGCGCAGCTGGTCAGGTACCCAGCTCTGCAGCATCAGGTTTTCCATGACGCCGGCAGCCATACCGGCTCCGACCAGCGCGGCTGCGACGAGGACGCCCACACTTCCTGGACACAACAGCAAGGTCAGCAGGGCGACTGGAAACGCGAGGGTCATGGCGGCGAAGCGGCGCCCAGGCCGGGTGGGCGGCCGTCGGCTGGTGAGCAGGCTGAGGATTAGGGCTGCGCCGGCCTGGATGCTGACGGCCAGCCCGAGTGTGATGGTGGGTAAGTGTTGACTGGTGACCCGCCAGGGAAGCATGACGAAGAACGGGCCGAGGACAAGCAGGTTCATCACCAACGCCAAGATGAGCATGGGCGGTAGCCAGCGGCTTGAGCGTAGGTAGCGCCAGGCGGCGGCCGCGCCGGGATCGATCGTCCCTGCCGAGTCATCCGGGATCGGTGAGGACTGGGTGGCGGTCGGTATGCGGAGCAGGGCGCTGCAGGCGGCAGCAGTGAGGAAGCTAAGGCTGTTGGCGCCGAGTGCCCAGGCTGCTCCACCGGCGGCGTAGAGCCAGCCGCCGAGGGCTGGTGCGGCGAGGTTGGCGCCGTTGGTGACTGCGGCGTCCAGGCCGTTGGCCTGGGCGAGTTGGTCGGTAGGCACGGTGTGGCTAAGCAGCGGACCGTAGGCGGGGTTGAAGATCGCGGCCGCGGTCCCGATGCCGAGGGAGAGCACGACTAGGGCTGCAGCAGCGAGGTGGCCGGTGCCGGCGATTAGGGCGACGATGCCGGCCATCGTGGCGGCGAGCAGGTCGGCGGTGATGAGCAGTCGGCGGCGGTCAATTTGATCGCTGAGCACGCCAGCCTTGACGGTCAGTAGCAGTTGGGGGGCGATGAAGGCGATCAGCACGACGCTCATCGTCATCGCCGAGCCAGCCGAGAAGACCATCAGGCCAAGGGTCGCTTCGTAGATACCGTTGCCGATCCGCGAGACCGCCTGCCCGCTGACGAGCAGGCGGAACTCGCGGAACCGAAGTACTGCGGGGAGCCGGCTGCGGCTGGGCGCTGTCTGGGTCACGAGGTCAGCTGGGTGAGCTCCTGCTCGCCGAGTTTGGCGGGGCTCTCCGGGGCGGTGGTGCCGTAGGCCTCGCCGGCGACGACCTTCTTGCGCAGCACATAGAGCTTGCCGCCGCGGTCGAAGACGAACGGCGCTTCGTAGGTGGAGTCGAAGTTGTGCTTGAAGGAAACCAGGGCCAGCGTGTAAAGCCAGGACGGAAACGGGAACCGGCAGACGTCATAGACCGGGAATTGGTCGACGGGACGGTCGCGTTCGACGTTGATGACGTCCAGGTCGACGTTGATGTTGGCGCGGCGGTGCTTGAAGTCCCAGTACAGGGTTGGGGTGTTGATTGTGATGAGCCCTCGGACGTTGGTGGGCAGGTGTGCCACGCCGCGCGGTATCACCAGGCGTTCGCCGACGTTGGGGTAGCTGGTGACCTCCAGGTAGGCACCGCGGGTGGGGGAGTTGCGCCGACAGTCGACCATCCGGGTCAGGATTGGCTGGTCAGGGTCGTCCTTGGCCAGGAACGTTAGCTGGTCGTCGGTGGCAAGGTGGATCCCCCACACGGAGTATTCGGTGTCCTTGTTCGGCTGCCGGACCACTGCGGTACTGATCAGGCCTCCGAGCAGGATTCCGGAGTTCGGGCCAGTGGGGATATGGACGTTCCGCACGGTCTTTACGCCGTGAATTGCGGGAAATTCTCGGACGGTCGTCTCGGTACGGTAGATAGGCATCCAGCTCTCCAGGTCATCCTCGAAGCCGACTGTTGTTGGGGCGGGGCCACCGCTCGTTAGCTACTGAAACTTCCCAGACTTGCCGCTCGGTGCGGCAGTGGCGCTAATTGGCCAGTGACAACTCATAGCCCCTGCTGGCCACATCGGCCTGCAGGGTACGGAACTCCTCCTCGCTGAGGTTCGGGTCAGCGATGCGCCGGACGACATCGCCGGCGACACCCTGAGAGATTCCGCCGATCCCGAAGATCGACATGACCTTCTGCATGCTCTTGAACACCTGGTCGTTCATCAATGTGATCACCTTCCTCAACGGCGACCCCGCCATTCTGAGGCTGGCACATCGCATAAGGGCATTGCAAGAGTACTCCCGGTAAAACTCCTGTAATGGACGTACCGTCTAGATTGGTGCCTGCCCGCGCCGAGGCAGGACAGGTTCGGTGAACCTCGATCATCGTTTGGAGTGAGCAGGTTTCAGGTGATCAACGCGCCGCCGTCATGAAGCGCCGGGCTAGGTTTGCGCCGGCCCTTCCTTCTTCCTGGTTCCGGGGGCGGCTGTGGCCGGATGCACCCGGAAGGGCTTTGAACTGAACGACATCGCTGCCAGCTCGGCCGCGTTCTTCGGGCGCTGCGGATCGGTGGCCGCCAGCTTGTCCGATCGCGGTGCGACCCGTCGCAGCTGGTCGGCGGAGGCATGCGCGGCCTCGGCTTGGTGGAGACGCTGTTGTGACTTGCGAAGGTCGGCAACGGCGGCTACGAGAGCCGTCAGTGCGAGTGCGACAGCCCCAACCTGCGCGCCTGGGTGTTTGGTCCCGGGCACGAGCAAGGCCATCATGCGGCCGGCTGAGCGGAGCGCGGTTCCGGTGTCGCTGCG
>JAABUK010008317.1_pt1 | contig 14609 bp, 3 predicted proteins | sample 5559141 | NCBI WGS metagenome assembly JAABUK01 (sample SAMN10711869, study PRJNA513367) | rock metagenome | isolation source: Antarctica rocks | place: Antarctica: Victoria Land, Pudding Butte nord | collected 2016-01-03
TAGCGCTTTTTAATAATGCTATTTATAGTATATTAGCTAGAATGATTAGCTCGCTATAACTGATTTAAGTCTTTTTTGCGTTTTTGATTTTGATATTCTTAATGTCAAGACTGCACTCAATTTCCACACTATAATGCGGAAACATTATTTCTAATAAGAGAATATCATTATTTCAGTGATATAAGAGATATTATATAATTAACTTAAACTCTATCTTATAAATAAGATCTTTTTAAATAATTCTATTTACTAAATTTGAGTCGGAAAGTTTTAGAATTATATGTGTGATTATATTAATTTTCGCGTTTCTTTTTATTTATCAAAGATTTTTAATTTTAAGATCTGAAATAAGTTTAATATTTTCACTCTTTAATTTTTATATAAGTTGCTTTTTCTCTTTCTCTTCTTATCTTATTTATACCGCTTACATTAATATTTTATATAATCTTATCTTAAGTTATATAAATAAGCTTAGCGACTTTATTTATATTAAATCTCGTTTAAGCTTTATATAATCTAAGTTATTCTTTATATATAATATAATTTCTTTCTTTAAAAGTTTTTTTACCGCGATTATATAATGCGTATAAGATATTTTTATTAATTCCTAATTAATTTAATTTATAATTTTTTTAATTAAAAGTTTATTAATTCTAATCTTCTCTTTCTTATCTAAAATTTAAATAATAATTTTTCTTATCTTTATTTTTAAAGAGACTTAAATTATAAAGACTAATTTCTTTCTTAAAATATCGCGCGTTATTTCTGTGTATAAGATTAAGAATTTTTTCTGCTGATTTTAACTTTCTAGTCTGATAATAGATTTCTTAATTCTGCGTAATCTTATCTTTACTAAATTAGATAGTTATTTAAACAAAAAATGATTTATATATTTTAACGCGTTTTCTAATATATCTTTTATCGCGTTTTCTGCGTACGAACAGATTTACAGAATTGATTAGATGAGAGAATGTATCTTCTCTCACAGAATCGTCAGCTCTGCTTCTTTGTACAAGTCTTCTCATCTCTGCGTTATTTATCTGATAATCTTAATACTTACTGATTTCATCGAAGTCTCTATTATAAAATTTTAGTAAAGAAGTGAAGATATTATATATAATTATAATCTTAAGATAATTAAGCTATATAATTATACTTATAAAATTATTTAATATTTTATTTATTAAAAGTATGATTATATAGATAAATTCTATAAAGAGAGTATAAATTATAATTATTATAATAATAAACATGCTTTAAACAATTATATAAGTGTAATACACACGTTTAATAAATATTACGCAGTATATAAAGAAGAAGATTATCTTTTATAATTAAAGATATACTCTATAAAAATAATAAAGATAATTCGAATTTAATTAATAAGAAAAACTAAAGTTTTACTTTATACAGTTCTTAAATTTATTAAAATAATCTTCTCTCTAACAATCTCAATAAATAAATTTACCGCAGAATTCTCGCAGACACTTAATACGCACCTCTCAAATAATTCTCACAATTCATCTTAAATAATAATGAAGAGAAGTAAGAAGAGAAAAACAATTTCAGATCGCATATAAGATATAAATAAGATATGAGACTTCTCTCTTCTCTTCTTATCTTTTTAAATCGATTTAATAATGTTCTTTCTCTCTTAATACAGTAGTAATGTAAGCATCTTATAAATATTAATAAAAGCTGATTTAATAAAGATAATTCTCTTCACATCTTCTAAATAATAAAACATTTTACTTTTCCGAATAAGCTGAATAAGTATATACTTAATCTAAAAATTCTATAATATAATATTAATAAATCAAGAAATAAGATTATAATATCATTATTTTATGATTTAAAAATTCAGATCTTCGATATTTTAATTATTTAGAAATCATAATAAAACATCTTTAACTCGCATGTATATAACTTATTAACAAGCGACTTTTATATCATTAAAAAGAAAGATCTCAAATTTCATATTTATATATATGTAAATAAGCGACTATTCATAAATAATTAAGACACGCACTTTAAGTTAAATAATCTCTACACTTTTCATCTGCGTCTCGCAGATAACTCGTCGATTTCCCGCACTATTTAAATTCATAATATCTACAATTTCTCCTCAATAATTTATGAAGAGATATTTGATTAGAGCAGTTTAATAACGCTAATAAATATAATGCGAGAAGATAATAAACAGATTATTCTAAACGACTTTAATCTATATTATTCTTTTTAAACTAATCCATTATATTTATTTTAATATCGTTTAGCGAACACTTTACTAAAAAGCATGCGAGTCGCACACGTTTTATTATTACTTTCTCCCAACTTTATTATAAGAGAATGCGGTAGTGAATTATAAATAGAGCTAATCATTATTAATTTAGTCTTTCTTATTAAAATTCTTTATAACAGCGTTATTAAATATAATATCTCTTGAAAAATGAAACAGTTCTCCAATCATCTATTAATTAAAACAATTTCTAATCTATAAAAGATTAAGATATTACTGATTATATACACGCGTTATACTTTTAATGAGCTAAATAAAGAACTTTTCCTTTTTATATTTCAAAATATAACTGAATTCTTATATTAAGCTTTTATATAATCTCTCACACAATTAAATAAAATGATAATTATATTAATCGCAGGCGTATAATAGATAATAAGTATATTAACTTTAAAAAAGTAATTATATTAATTTTTAAGAGAATTCTGAAGTTAAAAATATAAAGAGATAATAAGATTATTAAAATACTTATAATATATTTACTTAAAAACATTATCTTAAAAAGTTTGATAAAATTATATATAAGTAAAGAATCTTAAGAGAAAGATAATCTTTAAAATTAAAAGAGAAGAGTTTTATCTTTATATATAAGACGCTGATAAGTTATAGATGAATCTCTAAAGAACTGCGAGATAAATAAAGAGATGAGTACTGAGTATAAATATTTAAGTAAACATTTCAATATTATTTAAAGAGAATATTATTATAAGTACTTCTTAAGAAAAAGCTAATCTTTTCTATATATTCTTATTTCTTTCTTCTTTAAAAGCTGATCTCTTAAATATAATTATATATAACTATTTTCCGACATTTAATATATTAAATGCATTATCTAAATAGAAGATAATAAATACATTCTTCCGTTAAATAAAAGATAAGATTTTAAATATTAATAAAATTCTAAATAATGTTATACATCTTCTTATTAGTAAGTTTTTTACACTTCTTATATATATCTTTCAAATCTATTTAGATTTAAGAGTTCATTCAGATTATTTTAAGAGAGCTTTTATAATAATATTACGCAAATTAAGTAAAGCAGATTATTTTAATCTTTTAATATATTGATTTATTACTTTTTTAAATATATTAGAAAAGATCTTAAAAATAGTTATAATAACTTATATACACAATTTAACTAAAATATATGCGCTTCTCTTAAATATTTAGATGAGCGTGAGAAGATATAAATTAATAAATATTATATTACAGCTAATTACTAAAAAGATTTATACTATTTAAGAAGAAAATAGAAAATGAGTGATAAGTATATTCTATTTAAATATTATAAACATCTTTAATTATATCTCGCACGCAAGACTTTTATATAATCTGCGGCGAAAGAATATATTAAAATAATTAATTAAATAAATTAAGAGTTTCTTATTAAATTGCAGTACGAAGATAAGAATCGATAAATATACGCAGATAAAAAGTATAATCTTTGCAGATATTTCGCAGAGCTTCTTAATATTATCGATTCTCTATCTCTTCTATAATATAGAGCTGCTGAAAAACTGCGAAAGCATTTAATTATATATTAACTTAACGAAATTTATAAATAATATAAACATGCTCATACACAAATACTTAATTAAGAGAAATTATTAAAATCTTGAATATATACATCTTATATATAAGACATGAGCGAGATATTATAACTTCTTTTTCTTATTTAAGAAATATAATCTTATTTACTTCTCAAGATTTTTAAGAAGATTTAATATAACTATTATAATTAACTTAAGCATATGCTTAATTCAATTAAAGATAGATATTCGCGTTTTAAATATTATTTTCGACTTAAAGCTGTAGTAAAAATCTCATCTTCGCGCGATATAAATGCGCTCTATTCTCGACTCTTTAATCGACTTTATATAAAGTATATTATAGCAGATAGATAAGTAAGTATATAAGATAATTATTTGTTTAGCTATAATATATAACTGTAATATTTAATATATCTCGATAAACATTAAAAATCATAAAAAGAAGATAGTTAAAAAGCTTTAATATATATAAGATTAATATTTCCGGCGCATTATAAACGCTTATCATGCAATCTTTATAAAGATAATAGAGATCGAAATAAACATTTCCCCACTTAATTTATATATTAAATAATTAATAATATTAATTTCTAATAGATTTTATACCGCGCAGATATCTCGCACGTAAGTAATAGTTAAAACAACTCTTATAACTCAGATACAGAAATGTTAAAAAAGAATAATAAGATAAAGAAAAATTCTTAAGAAATATAAGAGACTCTAACTTAAGAAGTTAAATTAAAAACAGTTATATACATCTCTTAAGTAAATCATCGACAAGAAATGAGCAGAATATTAATAGAGAGAAGAAAAAGATATTTACGCAAAATTCAAGACTATTTATTAAAGAAGATCGCTAAGTTATATAAGAGATGTCTGAAAGAAATAAGCTTATTACTATTTTAATTAAGAATAGATAAGATCGACTTTAATATCTTTCTTATAAGGAGATGTGTTCTGAAAATATTTAGCGAGCGCTATATATATGATTAGAGCGCGATATTAATGTGTTATATATTACTAATCTATTTATTATAAAATTAAAAGAGAAAGAAGAAGTTAGAAGAGAGGAGTATTAATCTTAAGTATATATTAATAGATAGAGAATGCGCTTTAACTGCGATTTATTTTATTTTATAAATAAGACTGCTTAAATAGTTTTAAAAGATTATAATAATGATTGAAGAAAAAGAAGAAGCAGATATAATACAGGCGCGAAACATGCAAGAAGTATGAGAATTGAAAGATTTTATCTGAAATATTCTTTAGTAATAAGATGAACATCAGATAAAGAGATAATATAATATCTAAATTAAGTAGATCTGTATCGACTAACTCTAGTGTGATATTAGATAATAAGAATTTATTATTATTAATCTCTGTATAAGAAGTTATTATTAAGTGAGTTCTTATTTAATATTAGTAAGATATTAAATATTCTAATATATTAGTGCTGTAGATCTGATAAAAAGATTTAAAGAAGAGCTTTAAAACTTTTAATTAGAAATCTTAAAGATTAAAGATATAATTATACTTTTATAAATTTAGTTATTATTCTTATAATATAATTATAAGATTAAAAGAGATTAAAATATTAAAACTAATATATAATAAATAGATAATAAAGTATATTAAAAGAAATAATAATAATAATATGCTGTTTTAATATCATTCAATATTAATAGTTTCTATATAACAGAAACTAATCTCTAAAGAATCTCTTCAAAGTTTCTTTTTCTCATCTCTCTATATATTCTTATAAAGAATTATAGAGAGAGATTAAAAAGATGAAATAAAAGATTATAAAATCTATAAGCTTCTATAGAATGTGCGATATTACATCTGCAAATTCATCAAACTCATAATGAGAACTCATTATTAAGTCGAATATATATTAGTGTAGATCATAACATCTTTAAAGTGAAAATTCTTAATAATTTACTCAAATTAATTTTTTGAAAGAGAAGTTTTTAATAGAACTTCATTTAGATATTAATAGTAAATCTAAGAAGACTGTTTATAAAGAGATAATAATAATAAATAATCGAAAAAGTGATATAGCTCTTTAATAGAAAGAGAAATTCACAGATTTAAAGTAGAATTATTATAAAATGTGAAATAATTCATTTCTTTAATAATAATAGCCATCATTTTCTAGTTAAAGAATAACTGGAATAGAGCTAAAGAGTGTCAATATTTATTGAGATTGATATTTCAGAGCTGCTCTATATAAGACTTTAATGAAAGCGGCTTAAATTTGGATAAAGAATGAAGAATTTCTGAAATTGAATAATTTTTGAATTGTTCTGTAACTTCTGTAGAAGAAATTCAGAAGTTATTTAACTTCTTATTAGCTATAGAATTGTCTGTAATAGAAGAAGCTATTAAATTATTAGTTATATATATAAAATATAAAGAAAGAATTAAAAGAAATAATAGAAAATAAAAAAATAAGAAAATAATGTACTTATGTGATTATTTGGCTGATTTTCAGTTTATTTTTGAGGGATTTTTGGTACTCTCTATCTATTATTAACGGCTAGTGATTGAAGAATTTTCGTAATATTTTGAGAGTGATTTTGAGGCATTGAAAAATTTGATTTTGAGTGAAATTCGGGGTGAAAAGGGATTTCAACAAAGATATGAGACTGTATCTTCTGCAAATGAGGCCCAAATTTATTTTAAGAAAAGCTAAATAAAGCGCCTAATTTAGGGCTATCAGCTCTGGAAATCTGGTCCTCGTAGACTGAGAATTGAGTGAGCTGGGAGGCATTTCGTGGGCGTTTAACCCGTTGAATTGAGGTAAGTTCGTTAATTTCGGGCTCTACAGAGGCGGATTCAGCTCGAGGGCGCTTGAATAAGCGTTCTCGGGCCGTTCAAGACGGTTGAATAATGACTGAAATTATTGCTTAAATTGATATATTAGAAAAAGTTAATTTTAAATGATTTTAAATGATTTTTATTGATTTTAGCTTAAAATAACTAGAAATATATAGATTTCGCGTAGTTTAAATAGTGCGCTAGCTGAATTAGACTATTCTGATGATGTGAGAGTAGTTATATAGAATTTCAAGTAATTTAGAAGATTGTATTGAGCTTAAAGATATTAATTAAGAAGAAAGTTATTTTGAAAATTTTTTCATTTTTAATGTTAAGACTTTAGCTGATTTTTTTACTTCTCTTTAAAACACTATTTTAAATAGAAATAAATGTTTATTTAATAATATTAAAGATTATATATATAATAAACTTCTAAATTCTATTAATATCTTATTTATAAAGCTTAAAATCTATATTAAACTTAATTTTAATAGAATTCTAATATATTATTAATTATATAAGACTAAATATAATTTCTATAAATCTATAAATAGTTTACTTAGTTAACTAATTAAATTCTCTATAAAACAGCTTATTTAAATATTTTATAACTTATAATTAGAGAGAGTATATATTTAATATAATATATATTAATATTTTAATTCAGAAAAAATAAATTATATTATTACTTCTGATTAAAGATCGAAGTGCACTCACTTCCAAATAGAGCTAGACAAAATATGACTAAGCCGTTTTATAGCCTAAAGAATTAGCTATTCAGTGATACTATTTACAGAACTTCAACTACAATCATTAGCCCTGTATAATGAGTTAAGCTTTTAGAATTTCTTAATAATTTAATTAAATGTGAATTCTTAGTCTTATTAATAATCAATAAATAGAAATAAATAGACTATTATATAGAGCTTATCTAGCGCTTTCTAATAGTATTTTTTATAGTATGCTAGCTAGAATGCTCAGCCTGCTAAAGCTGATTAAGATCTTTTTTATCTTTTAATTTTAATGTTTTTAATGTTAAAACTATATTCAATTTTGACATTATTTCTTATATCATTGAAATGAGTTGTCTTCCTTATTAGAAATAATGTTCCCGCGTTATAACGTCAAAATTGAATGTAGTCTTAACATTAAGAATATTAAAATCAAAAACACAAAAAAGGCTTAAATCAGCTATAGTAGACTGAGCCTTCTAGCTAGCATACTATAAATAGTATTATTAGAGAGCGCTAGTCATATTCTATATAATAGTCTATTTATATCTATTAATTAAATATTAATGAAGCTGAAAATTAATATTTAATCAAATTTTAAAAGAGTTCTTAAATCTTAATTAATTATATAGAGCTAATTATCATAATTAAGATTCTGAAAATGATATTATTAGATAGCTTCTTTTTCGGGCTATAAAATAGATAGTTCAGATTTTGAATCACTCTATTTTAAAGTGAATGCACTTTGATTTATAGTTAGAAATAATAATATAATTTCTTTTTTTTAAATTAAAATGTGAATATATATTATATTTAGTTTATATTCTCTTTAATTATAAGCTATAAAATATCTGAATAAGCTGTTTTATAAAGAATTTGATTGGCTATCTCAATAAACTAATTTATAGATTTATAGATATTATAAGTAATCTTATATAACTAATAATATATTAGAATTCTATTAAAATTAGATTTAATATAAATTTTAAGCTTTATAAATAAGATATTAATAGAATTTATAAAGTTTATTATATATTATAAAAATAAATATATCTAATATTATTAAATTAAATAAAATATATATTCATATTTTAATTTAGAAAAAAGAAATTATATTATTATTTCTAATTATAAATCAAAGTGCATTCACTTTAAAATAGAGTGATTTAAAATCTGAACTGCCTATTTTATAGCCCGAGAAATAAGCTATCTAATAATATCATTTTCAGAATCTTAGTTATGATAATTAGCTCTATATAGTTAATTAAGATTTAAGAACTCTTTTAAAATTTGATTAAATATTAATTTTCAGCTTCATTAATATTTAATTAATAGATATAAATAGACTATTATATACGGTTTGACTAGCGCTTTCTAATGATACTATTTATAGTATGCTAGCTAGAAGGCTCAGTCTACTATAGCTGATTTAAGTCTTTTTTGTGTTTTTGATTTTAATGTTCTTAATATTAAGGCTACACCCAATTTTAACGCTATAACGCGGGAACACTATTTCTAATAAGAAAGGCAACTCATTTCAGTGATACAAGAAATAGACTGAGACCGAACCGGACCGGATCATTACGCAGTCTAGAATAAATGAAGTCTTTGTTTCTAATAAATACTTTATTAAATAAAGAAGAAATAGATTCTCTAAATATATTTATATTAATAAATATTAATTATCGACTTATAATAGTAATAAACTATTAACTAACTAAGAATTTATATAAAAGATTATAAATCGAGTTAATAAATTTAATTAAAAAGATTTCATTAATAGATTTTATAGAAAGAAAGTATTCTATTATAATACAGGCGATTTATATATTCATAATAATTATAAAATATCGATAAATATCGCAGATCTTTTACATAATTTAGGCGGTATATTCTATTATTTTAGAAAAGAAGTGAATAAGATTGCATAATTATATATTCAATCTTATTATTAACACTATAAATTTCGAGCCGAAATATTATTAACACGACAATAGAAATCCAATTATTTCGCTGTATATACAATATAATGAAATATTGAAAAAGACGTTAAATTATAATAAGTCTAATTTAGCAGACTTGAATAGAAGTCTAAGTAATTCTAAATAGAATTTCGGGAATAAGTAGAATAATAGATCATCTTCTATTTTATTAAAGATTCTGAAGCGTGAAAAGATAAAGATTGATTGAAGATTAATCTTATTTAGAAAGATATTTTCTGTAAGAGCGGGAAAGATTTAAAGATTATAAAAGTGAAAAGATAATATAAATTTAGATATAAGCTTAATCTCTTTTAAATTAGAGAATATTAAGATAATAAGTTTAACAGCTTTTAAGAAGCTGACTAAGAAATTTAAAGTAAAGATTATTATTAATATCTTCAAGAATATTAAGAAGTAGAAAAAGAATAATAAGAAGATTAAAGAGAATTTATAAGAGATAATTCCTTTTAAATTTTAAGAATATACTTATATCTTTTTAAAAAGAGCTTTAAATATTCTTTCTTCGCATTAAGATTAATATAATTATAGAATAGAACTGTAGAATAACGCCGAACTATTTAAAAGATAGTTTTATTAACACATGAATTCTGCGAAGCTTAATATAATTAAGAGATATGTTGAGAAAAATCTTAAGAAGAGATTTATTAAATTAAGTAATACATTATTTATATTTTCGATTCTATTAATTTAAAAGCTGAATAAAGAGCTTTAATTCTATATGAATTATTGAGATCTGAACATTCTTATAAAAAAGAATGAATATTTTATATCTAAAATAAATAAAATATTGAGATAACTTATTAAAGTGAAGTTTCTAATGAAGATAAATATTTATTAAGTATTTTACTGAATTAAAATAATTATAGTTAGAGATAATGATTTAATGATATTTAATATAATGTATAGAAACTATTGTTATTTAGTAATGTCTTTTAGATTGAGCTTAACGCTCTCAATTAATTAATGATATATAAACGATATATTTCGGAGTGTATTAAAACGATTTGTGATATTATATCAGAACGATATTCTAATTTTTAATAATATACGAGAAGAATATAAACAATATATTAAGAAAATATTGAAGATTTTAAAGAAAGTAGAACTTTAAATGAATATTAAGAAATATAATTTTTATATTATAAAGATTAAATTCTTAGATCTATTAGTAAATGTAAATGAAATACAATTAAATTCAGCTCAAATCAAGATAATTCAGAAGTAAGAGATGTCTAAATCAGAGAACATACAATTAATATAATAATTTCTAAAATTCATCAATTACTATTAACGATTCTATAAGAGTTTCGATCAAATAGTAAGATTATTAAATAATCTATTAAGAAAGGAAATCTCTTTAATATAAAACAAATTCTATATAGAAATATTTAAAAAGTTAAAGAAATTAATAATATCTAATTCAGTTTTATAGTATTTTAATTTAAGAAAGAAGACTTACATGAAATATAATATAAGTGATTATATCACTAAAGAAATTCTCTTATAAAAAAGATTGAATAAAGAATTATATTCAATTATTTACTACTTAAGTAATATAAGCTCGACTGAGAGGAATTATATTATATATAATAAGAAATTACTGATAATAATTTAATATTTTAAGAAATAAAGATTTAAGCTGTAAAGTATTAAAGAAGATATTATTTAAGTGTTTATAAATTATAAGACTCTAAAGTATTTTATATTAATAAAGAAGTTAACGAGATAATAAATAAAATAAATAAAGTTCTTAACGTAATTTAACTTTAAAGTTATTTATTAATTAAAGATAATTAATTAAAAGATTAATATCTTAATTCGGCGAGAGAAGAATATTTCTATAGTAAAGAATAATTCTAATTTATATCAGACGCTGTTAATATTAGAGATGTTATTTAAAGAAGTTTAGAAGAATTATAAAATAATATATATTATATAAGAGATTCGCACGTTAGATAAGAATATTAAGTAGATGAATAGAAATAATTAGAATCTAAAGAAGATTTATAAGATCTTATAGAATAAGATTGAGAGCGTCTATAATAAATATTAGATAAGTTTATATAAAGAGCGGGAAGATCTAATCTATTTTTAAGATAGATTAATGATTTCTATAAAGTTAGAAGAGTTATAAACGTAATTAATTTAATAGATTTACAAAAGTTAAGAGATTGAATATATAAGAGAATTGAAGATACTGCGATTAATTTAAAAATTATATTAATTTTCTAAACTTATAAGAATAGTTAAGTGATATCTGAGAAACTATTATATTTATTAGAGATTAAAGATAAGAAGATAGCGCTTAAAAGAAGAGTTATAATCTCTTTCAATTTCTGAGATATTTTAAAAGAATATCTTAATAAATTTGTGACGAAATTATTAGAATTAAAGAGATTTAATATGATTCTTAATATAATAAATCGATTAATAAACAAAAGATATTATATTATTTATACAACTATTGATAAGAATATAATTACAAAGAATACAGCTAGAATATTATATAAGAATATGTGAAGAATTTATAATCTATTTAGTATAATTATATTAAACAGAGATTCTTAATTTGCGAGCATAATATAATTATATTGATGTAAGATTCTGAGTATTATCGCGAAGTTATTAACGGCGTTTTATTTATAAATAGATAGATAAATAGAAGTTATAAATGCGGAAATAAAGTATTACTTACATAATTACGTGAACTTTAATTAGAAGAATTAGGCGGAATTATTATTAAGTGCGGAATTCATGATTAATACAGTTATATTTAAATTGACTTAATTATCTTTATTTATAATTAATAAAGAATATAAGTCATAAATAAACTTTAACGCGATAGAGAAGTTAAAGATAATTAGATAATAAATTAAGTTATAGAAAACTTAAAATCTAATAAAATTAATAATTAAGATTTAAAGTTAAGTAAGAGATTATTTAATTTAAATTTAGAAGAGATAAAAGAAGTAGATTAATAAATATTATTAATTAGTAATATTTAAGAAAGAAGAGAAAATATAATTATTATAATAATAGATTCTTGATTAAAGTTCGATTGCACACTAAATCTAATTAATACAAACTATTTTATTTAGATCTGAATTAAAATCTTTATAAAAGAGAAAATCATAATTATATTATATTATCTTAAGATCTATCTGTAATTTGTTTTACTATTAATAATCATATCTATTATTAAATAATAGCTGTCTGTTTATTATCTGCGTCTCTTCTATTTCTATTAGATATCTACTTAATCATCACTGTAATTATAAGTTATTATTATTTAACTTAACTCACTATCTATTCAGTTTTAAGTATCACGTCTGTATCTTATATATCTTTTATTGATAAGAAGTAGATAATAAATAGATATAATAAATAGTTAGAAGAGACTTCTCATTATTAAATATCACTATTAGCGTTTCTCAGATGTTAATAGATTCTTCTCAGATTTTATTATCTTTTAGCTATTTAATATCTAAATATTTATAATACGCACATGTTTATTCTACTTTGTTTTTCTTTTATATCGTGAAGTAAATAATACTTTACTTCACTTCTCTATTATTTATATTCTTTTAAACTCTAAATCTAAGTAATAAGTTAAGATTATAATCTTACTTAAATTCTAAATATAATAAAGATAGTAATGTATTTAAATAAGAATTTATTTATGTATTTATATTTTATCTACTCTTATTAAGAGAGAAGTAATGTGAATAACTGTGTCTCGCATATATAATACTCATAATACCGCGGCATCTTCAAAAAGAAGTTATATTATAGAAAAAGAAGAAAGAGAAGATAAGATAAGATGAATATAATCTTTAACTATCTTAACTTACATTAATAATATTATTAAGTAGATTTTTAGATCTTTCAATTATTATAAAAGAATCTCATCTATATAATATTAATACTTCGCAGATAAATAATAGAAAGATCGAAAACATAATATAATCACACAACTGTATTCTCTCAGTTTAATAAATAAGCATATACTTATCCTTCTTCAATTATTAAGCAGATCTGAAGATATTAAATTGCAGTGATATTGTGAATGAAGTAATTCGTCTGTATAACGCGCGCGTTTTACAGAGTTTTCATCATCTATTACAATATTACGGATTCCATTTAATTTTCTTTTAAAGAGAGTATTCACACTAAATATCACAAGAAGACAGAAATCTATTATTCCAACTATTATACATTATTACAATACAGCTGTTTAATGCAAGCTCATTAGAAGCGAAGATATAATTATTAATAAAGAATATTTATATAATTAAATCTTATAAGAAATTAAACGCGAAATAAATTAATTTATATAAAGTGTTAAAGAAGTTGAAAGATATATATAAACTTAAATTATCTGCGTTTATAAAGATTAATTTTATTTTTTATACCGCTTTATTATTTAAAGACTTAAAGAACTTATTATCTAAATAAAAATATCTTATATGATTCTCAGTTATTACGAAAATAAAGATAAATGCGAAATAGAAAGTAAAGAATATCGTTAATATTAAAGAAGTGAGAAGACGTCTTAAGACGAGAATATAATAAATAGATTATTTAAAGAATTTAATCTACTATTCAATCGAAAATCTTAAGAATTTAAAGAATATTCTTAATAATTATTATTTAAGAGACGCTGATAAACTAAAATCTGAGTAATTAAAAAACAGTTTTAAAAAGCGAGCTAGAAATGAGAATAAAGATAATATTTCTAAGTTATTTTTTAAAGAGGATTTATTAACAAACTTAATTAATAATAACGAGATTAGTAATTAAAAATAAAGAAGAGATTAATATTATTAATTATTAATTAAGAATAATTAATTTAATAAGTTGAAAGATAATATCACGAGTTATTATAATTATAAAGAATAGTTATACGCGAGAGGCGATTATAAATTAAGTGATAGAAATTCAACTATTTTATCGTATATATGTAAAATAAAAGATGATTAATTCTTAGATTATTATTAGAAACTGTTAAGACTAGCTATAATAAGATTTAGATATCAGGAATTTATAAATAGAAATCACTATTCTTATATAGAAGAATTAAAGATAGATTGCAATTAATAATATAAATTAATTATAGAAGAAGAATAAAATTATCCCTTATGTCACTGAATGGCCAAAATCCTATATTAGGAATAGTGGCTTGGCTGAAATTTGGGTGCAGCCTTGA
>JAABUK010008318.1_pt1 | contig 14608 bp, 18 predicted proteins | sample 5559141 | NCBI WGS metagenome assembly JAABUK01 (sample SAMN10711869, study PRJNA513367) | rock metagenome | isolation source: Antarctica rocks | place: Antarctica: Victoria Land, Pudding Butte nord | collected 2016-01-03
AATTGTCACTGAGTCAGCTTGTGTGTGGAGCAGCAGGTGCAAGCAACTCCAAAACATCTGTTGCAATCCACAAACGTCATTGATACACTGGAGATTTGTACTCAGAAAACCTTGGGGACAGTGAACCCGCATTCCTACATTGGGGATATGTTTCAGGTTCAAAGATACTTAGGGTTTACAAACCCTTGCATAATCCTGTCGAAATGCCTTTGGCTTAAGGTCGTGAGTCTTCAGCCAAGTGCTATGTTGCCAAACGTGTACAACATGGCTGAGGCACATCAACCCTTGCATGCCTTCAGAACTGTCGATCCACTTGTCTTCTTGCTCTTATTAGGTAATTTTTTCGGCTGTTGCAAGGTAATCTTGCCAGCTTCTGCAAGCATTCTAAAATCTGTTTCAAAAGTGTGTTCCCCTCTCACTGTACCTGGCGGACTACAGCATTGACATGGGGGTATATGACCACTGGCTTTGGAGATACTACCCAGAGTGGTTGGGGCAGTAACACCACTTCTCTCTGGGTAGTATCTCCACAGCCAGTAGTCATAGACTTCAATGTCTATGCTGTAGTCCACCAGGTACAGTCTCACCCGCAGTCAGAGGGGGGAAACAACATTTCTGTACCTGGCTGACTACAGCATTGCTATTGTTGACTTTGCAAGCGTTTAGTGGTCTCGATCGCAAGTGGTGTTTTCTCCTCTGACTACAGGTGAGACTGTATCTGACTGACTACAGCATTTGACATGAAAGTATATGACTACTGATTGGTGTAATATTGTAGTCATACACTTCCATATCAATGCCGCAGTCAGCCAGGTTCAGCCTCACCTGAAATCAAAGGGGAAACTAACGCTTCTGTTCCTGGCTAACTTCAGCATTGATATGATCAACTTTTGCAAGTGTGCAGTGATCGAGGTCAAAACTGTTTCCCCCCCCCTCTTGACTTCAGGTGAGGCTGTACCTGGCTGACTACAGCATTGACTACATCAATTGATTAATGATGTTGTCTATGCCATAATCAGCCAGGTACAGTCTTATCTGGAGTCAGAAGGGGAATTACATTTCTGTACCTAGCTGACTACAACATTCATTGATGTAATTGACTTTTGCAAGCGTCCAGTGATGCCCACCAAAACCATTTTTGCCCTGAACCTCAGGTGAGACTGTATCTGGTTGACTACAGCACTGATGTAGTTGACGAGGTACAGTCTCACCTGAACTTGGACAGGAAACCACCACTTCTGTACTGGGCTGACTACAGCACTGATCTATTGACTTTTGCAAGTGTTCAGTGATCTCGATCAAAACCGTTTTCCCCTTGACTTCAGGTGAAAGGGTACCTTGCCGATTATGGGGTAGATCTGGAGGTGTACGCCTACTGGGTATGGCGCTATTACCCGGACTGGTTGATCTGGTGGCAGGATTATGGGTCCCAGGCGAACCAGGAGTCAGGGGCCACTGCTGAAGGAGCTGCCACAGCTGTGGACTCTGCTCAGGGTGAGTCTGCCACAGCTGTTCTGCCACAACTGTGCATTCTTCAAGACTGTCTGCGTGTTCTTACAACCTCAGTCAAAGTTGTACAAGATGAAATGTCAAGTGCAATACCTATAAATGTCAAATTCTTTGCCTCGGTGGCAGTGGTCACATGCCAAAGGATTTGGCCTTTGAAGGTGTTGCACTTGACATGTGATGTTGTGTAACTTTGGCTGAGCTTGCATGAGTATGCAGGCAGTCTTTAGCTGAGGTTGCATGAGGATGCAGACTGTCTTAGCATTTGTCACCACCGCTGTCATCAGCAGTGGCCATACATGTGCTGAGCAAATGTGCTGCATGGCTTGTCTTTGCTTATACATGCTGCCTGTCTGAAGTTCCTTGGTGTGGTGTTACTTGTCACAAGTCGTGCAGTGACACTGCTGCTGTTGTGTCTTGCTGTGCAGCTTTCTGGAAAACAACTGGTGCCAGTCTTTTTGTTTCAACTACCATTGGTTGAAGCTGTCCTTGCTTCAACATCTCATGTTAACGAGCTCCTCTGTCTTTGGAAATGAAGCTGAAATATCATTATTTTTCTGGTTCTTACTAATCATGCTGACATTGTTGCAAAGCCACAGTCCATGTCACAGCAGATCATGCAGAACTCAGCAAAACGCGAGGCACATCTGGAGTATTTTGCAGAGAATGTAGTGTCCAAAGCAATGCTGAGAAGCTTTCTCAGCAGAGACATGGCTTCAGAAACAAAGCATGGCATCCTTGTATCAGTTGACTCAATGTTGCTTCAGTGCTGAAGCTGTCCAGAACTTTGCTGGCTTATCCACCTCCACGGCTGAGCAGGTAGATGAGTCAGGACATTTCTCGAGAGCTTCAGCACCTGCATTGGTAGACCTTATAGAGAGCTTTAGCACTCAACTTGGTAGACCTGAGAGATCGCTTCAGCACCTGAATTGGTGGGCCTTGTAAAGATGCGCAAACTACACTGCTTTGGAGAGACAAGACCTGTCCCGCATGGACCTAGCTCACCATGAGCTTAAAGCAATTTTATTGTTATTCTTCTTCTTATTATTATTATTCTTTTTATCTGATTGTTATTATTATGGCTGAGGAGCAGTCCTTTGCTGCAGACTCAGCACATGAGCCACCTCAGGAGGCTCAGCCCATGGACTCTGAGCAGCAGCCAGATGAGTCAGACACTCAGGCTGACTACCCTCTGAGCTTCTCACTTGGTGGAGGCTCTGAGGCAGTGAGTGAGTTCCCCAACTTTGGGGTTTCAGCGCATCCTGGGGATCTGGAAGAAATGGAAATCAACCTTGGAGGTGACAGCGCCAATCATGATGAGTCACTGCCTGCTGCCAACGGTGATGACTACGCTGCTAAGTCAGGAGCTGTGAGTCTTGAGCAGCCTGCTGAGATCGAGTCCACTGCAGCCCTGCATGACTCAGCCAGCATGCCTGCTGGTCCCAGTCAGCATGATGAGTCAGATGAGTCAACCCTGATGACTACTGAGACCAGTCATCATGCTGATGAGTCAGCTTCTGCCCTGGCTGCTGAGGACAGCTTCCAGGCAGATGGCAGAGGCAGCATTGCTCAAACCCTACAAGAGTCACCAACCAGGGCTCCGAATCCTTTTGGAGGGAATGCTGACGAGGCACCAGACACCACGTGGCACAACCCTGTTTGGGACATGAGTGCATCCCCAGAGCAGGCGTCCAGGGCGCCCAGTCCTTTCTTTGGGGTCGGGCCTGGGGTAGGGGCCAATCCGTCAGCTGATGAAGCGTCAACCTCTCAGGTACGTCTTTTTTCTTTCAGAGCTAAAAAATATCCACGATGTAGAAACGCGTTTTTACTGTCCCCAACCATTTCTGAGTTTAGATTTCCAGTGTAGGGATGACGTTTCTGAGTGATGATAGACGTTTCAGGATTGAAAAGAGCTGGCTGTTTTACAGTGTGCCGTACAACATGTACAGTGGTTTACAGTGCGTCTGGGTTCTGATATTGCATTCACGGTTGGACAGTCTGGACAACAGCATGTTTAGGGGTTTGCATTTTGTTTTGCATTTGCAACCACCCGATATCATTTGCATATAGCAAGGGCAGTGTTCACCTGGTCCACATTGCAGGTGGTCAATGGCACTGAAAAGTTGGTTCATATTGAAGGCTGCCCATAGCACCAGCCAATGGGGCTTTACTGAGTGGCTGGCTTTGCTGTGTAGGGTGGGGTGGGGGCTGTGACCCGGGAGCTGTCTTTTGGGCTGTCCAGTCCACAGGCAGGTGTGAAGAAGGAGAACGGCGCGCCACGGGCAGGTGTGAAGCAGGAGAACGGTGCTGCAGTTCAGCATGTGGAGTCTCTTGGAGCCTGGGCTCAGAATGAGGCTCATCGCAAGCCCAGTATCAAGCTGGAAGGTTAGTCATCTGCAGCATCCACTGATTCTTGACTGCTTTCCGTCCGTTCTCTTTCGTTTTGTGTGGTTTATGTATTTGTGGATGTTTGAAAAGACATCAGAAGAACCCATTGTTTTTTGTTGCGTTCTTTGCTTTCTCTATGTTTCTCTTTCTCTATGCCTTTTTCTCTGGTTGTGGGAATTTGCACAGACGCTGGAAGAAAACGTCGTTTTTCCCCCCCCTGACAGGTGTGTTGTCCCTTTGCTGCTGTTGCTGTCATTTCTGTTTTGCTTTTGGGCAGACAGAACCAGACTCAAAGCTTCAGGGGTCCATGCAGTTTGTGGCTGTCACTAAATCACCCTCTCCTGCGTCTTTGTCTAATGAAATGATAAAAATCAATTTGCTTCCCAGCACACGGTGAGCTAGGTGCGTGTGAGACAAGTCTTGTTTCTATAAAGCAGTCTGATTTTTCTTATCCCCTATTTCTTTGCCCCTGTGTGTTGCCTTTCATCTCGTTCGTTTTGCCAGTCTTGCCCTTCAGCCTGCCTTTACCCCCTCTTCTGTCTGCCTTTCGTTAGCTGCAGTCTGCCTTTTCCTCTGTCCAGTCGGCCTTCCCGTCTTCTTCTGCAGTCCGTGCCTGCTTGGAGGGAAGTTTTCTGCCATCAGACCCTAAGACAGTTCTGCCTCTGAACCCTGTTACTAAATTTGTAGGCGGGGTTGCTGAGTTGGGCAGCTGTTGCTGCTGGCTCTCTGCCAGACACACATAAAAAGCAGTACAGATTCTGCAACAGGCATGTCATGGTAACGGCAAGTGTGACATGCCTGTTGCAAACATTGTACTGCTTCTTATGTGTGTCTGACAGAGACCCAGTAGCAACAGCTGCCCAACTCAGGAACCCCGCCTATCAATTTGGCAACAGGGTTCTGAGGCAGAACTGTCTTAGGGTCAGATGACAGAAGACTCCCTCCAAGCTCTGAGTTTTCAGAACATCATCATCAACATTATTATTATTAGTACTATCATTAGTAATTATTATCACTACTGTTATTTGTACCATCATTAGTAACATTTATTATTTATTGTCGGTATTATTATTAGATTTTCACAAACCTGTACCGTCTGGGCAAATCCCCATCCTCTTCATCATTTTCAGCCCGACAGAACACCAGATTTTCTCACTCCCATATTGTACAAATTCTCCCCATCCTCTTCATCATTTCCAGCCTGACAGATTGCCCATGCAGGTCCCCTGCCTTGGGATTTGCTGAGCGAGTCCTCTGAAGAAGAGCTGACCCCTCGGCAGGCCAGGCGCACTGTGGAGGACTTGGAAGAAGAGGACCAGGACATGCAGCCGGAGGCAAACGGCAGCGCAGTGCCCAAGGCATCTGCTCCAGAAGCTTCTGAGGCAACTGCTAGGACGATGAGCATTGGTGACCAGATTGCCTTTGGCAAGAGGAACGTTGCCAGCCTTTTCCAGGTGACTCATCCAGATGAATGAATGAATGATCTGCTGCTGCTTCTTGCAACTGCTGCTTGGTCACCACACTGCCCTTTGTACGCGTCATGTTATTTGCAATGGTATTTGTGCTTTTGCCCCGTCAGTGGTGGGTACTGTGCTGTGCTGTGATGTGCTTTCGCCCTGTCAGTGGTGGGTACTGTGCTGTGCCGTGCTGTGCTGTATTGTGCTGTGCTGTGGGGCACTAATTTTTTCCCAGCATATGTCTGTTGCTGTACTGAGCTGTGCTGTGCTGCAACTCAGCTGTGCTGTGCTGCTATGCTTGTTCTTGTTACTGTGCACCTGAAACCCTGTCTGATACAGGAGGCATCCTGGGGACTGGGTCAGCAGCTGCGCAGCAGCTTCGCCCTGCCTTCCTCTTCTTCACCGCCCAAGCTGTACCAGCGCAGCCCCCACCTGGTGCAGATCTATGGCGACGACAGCGAAGAAGAAGAAGAAGAGGAGGACGAGGCAGATGAGGCTGTCAGGTGAGGGGTTTTCCCCTCAACTATGCATCAATACATATATATAATTATAAAAGACACTGCTGTTGCAGCTGTAAGCAGTCCCATTGATCAACATTGATCAGCAATTGAGCAGTATAAATACCTTTCAGATGAATGCCTGGGCAGCCCGGTATCATTCTTGGCTTCTCATTACACTGATGCCGAAAGGCGTAGTCTTTGCTTTTTCTTTTCTTCAGATCAGTGCCATGCTGAGCAAAGAACCCCATGCTGATGACGTGTTGACGTTACAGTATGTACATGCGTATCTGCGATACACCAGTGGGTGATTGAAAGACAATTGGATTTGCAGGCTGTCAGGCAGGGAGACCCCAAAGGCAGCCCGGCGGCTCAGCATGGGTCCAGACACCCCCATGGACCAGTCCCCAGCTGTGACCCCCCGCTCAACCCAGGGACCCCTCTCTGAAGAAGAGCTGGCACCGAGTCAGGAGGAGCAGTCTGAAGAGGCAGAGCCTCAGCAGCCCAGGAGGAAGAAGACCGGGGACGAGCCCCCTTCCCGGGAGAGATCCCCAGAAGACCACTTTGCTGCTGGGGACCAAGTTGAGGTTGATGAAGAGGAACGGGCTGGGGTTGATGAAGAGGAACAGGTTTGGGCTGATGAAGAGGAGCAGGAGTCGTCTGAAGCTGCTGAGGATGACATAGCCTCAGGTGGGTCTTGCTAATGCCCTCTGATTGATTTAGCATCTGCAAACAATTGTTGTTAATGTTTGTATTTATAAATGATTTCCAGTTGAATATCAAATGAATGTTGTATGACAAACATTGTGCATGGGTTGACAACAAGGTTGATGTATGTAATAGAGCTGTGCCAAAAAGGATTAGAGGAACAACCTGGAACACAGCGTGACACACCGTGTGAGTGTGACACACTGACTTGACTTACCTATGCTTGTTGTCATGGCGATGCACTCTCTTGCTTTGCTGCCATCAAGAGTGCAGCACACCTTTCAGCCGCAACCTCCTACGCTCATATCATATTCTCAGTCAACCTGTCAACTGTTGTACTCCACCTGTAATTTTCTAAGTGACAGCAAACACAGCATCCCATTGCGCACTTCATGTTCTCAGTCAACCCCTCAAGAGTTGTACTCCACCTGTTACATGGTAAGTAACAGCAAACACGACAACATATCTCTCAGTCAACCTGTCAAAAGTTGTACTATTCCTGTTGTGTTTGAAGTGACACCAAACACTCTCCCCCCCATCGTGCACTTCATGTTCTCAGTCAACCTGTCAAAAGTTGTACTCCACCTGTTACGTGGTATGTGACAGCAAACACCACTTGTTGCAGATGAAGGGTGGGAGTGTATGGATGATGTTGAGATCCCCCTGCCTGAGGACTCCACAGCTGTGACTCCTGAGGTCGCTGCTGAGGCTGACTCCACCACAGCTGTGGAGGCTGAACCAGCTGTGGTGTCTGCTGAGGACCAGCAAGAGCAGGCTGGGGACCACACTGTCCCTGAGGGTCCATTTGGGGATGATGACAATGAAGGGTGGGAAGACATGGAGGACCTGACAGTTCCACTGGAAGTTGCTGAGGCAGCTGAGCAGGAAGCTGCTGTAGAGCCTGAGACAGCTCATGAGGCTGAGTCACAGGAGGTGGGTCTGACTCTTTAGACACTGTTGATGTGTGCTGCCACATGTGTTGATAGTCCAGCATGATTATTGTGCACTAGTATTTGACACATTTTGGCTGCACTGTCGTAGTCCCGGCATCAAGTGTCCAGTTTCTTGCTTTGAATAGCTGATGTTGTACAGCACAGTCACCTTTTTTTCAAGCTGCATAGCCCTGCACCTAAACCCTCAATCCTACATCTTGCTTGGCACTGCGCTGCATGCCTAGGAGAGAAATGACACAGTATCATCCAACATCCATCTAGCAAACCAAAATCTGAAACGTCTCTACGGTCACTTTAAGGCATACGAGCGTGCTTGCAGTGGTCACAGCATATGTGTGTACGTAGGTGTGCCAATGTGCATTTCGCCGTATCAATATCCACATGTGTTGATACATGTATATCACACATCATATCATTTGCAGTCACCCTGCGGCAGGTTGAAAGGTTGTAGTGGCCGTGCTTTGGAGTCATGTTAGGCATTGTTTAAGTACATATTTCAAATTTGCACAATTCTGCAGGATGGATCAAACCAGCAGCTGGAGACAGTTGGATCCCCTACAGCACCTTCTGACCTTGCTGGGGACCAGCCCGCTGCTAACGGGGACCAGGGCGTCGTCTCCAGGGATGAGCTCATCCCCAACATCTTCTCTGGGGATGATGATGCAGCAGAAGAGGGGTGGGAAGGCCTTCATGACCAGGACGTGCCAGGTGCTGAGCATGAAGACTCATCAGCTCATCCTGAGGATCAAGTAGCTGAGCCTGAGCGCAGATCAGCTGAGTCTGAGGAGGGCTCCAGTGAGCGCGAGGCGCATCTGGAGGCTCAGGTGGAGGCTTTGAGGAGTGAGCTGGCTTCTCGACACACTCAGCTCGCCTCTTTGACGCTTCAGCTGGGTAAGTTGCCTATACAAGCATTCATGTTGCTTACTGTTTGTTCCACCTTTCTCTCTTTCGTTCATTCAGACATTCTTTTGTTTGGTCATGCCTTCAATCACTCGGTATGTGACATGCCTTAGGGTCAGGTACATCCCCTCCTCAGAAGCTCTCAGTGTGACGTTATGTGAGTCGGTACTATGGAGCATATGGTGTAGCTGCTTTTGCATGCTGTAACAACTGTCTCTTTGAAACATGAGGAAGTGGGAAACATGAGGAAGTGAGAAGTTTGAGTTACTTGGATGTATGTAGGGTTCTCCCCTGAACTACAAACCTTAGGTTCTCTGAAGTCTTCGTACCACTGGTGCACAGCAAGTGCATGTGCAGCTGCAACTGGATCAGCATTTGTCCTGAAAGCGCCGACCATGTCTGTGGCATTTGCACAACAGAGCAATCTGTTGTCCTGCATGTACCTAGGTCATCATGAGCTGGAAAACGTTAAATTAGTATTATTGTCATTGTAATTGTTGTTGCTGTTATTGTTACTACTGGTGTTATCAAACTATCCTTTTGCTGTGGATTTCTGGCTGCTCAAACTCTGCTGCCTGTTTGCAGGGGAGCGAGACTCAGCCTCAGCTGAGCTCTCCACTCAGACCTCTGAGCTGAGCAGCTTGCACCAGCAGTTGACTTCTGAGCTGGAAGACTCACGCCAGCAGCTGAGCGCAACTCAGGCCGAGTTGGATCGCAGCGCTCAGGCTGCTGAGTCATGGCAGAGTCAGCTCGCTGCCCTTCAAGCCTCCTCAGCTGCTGAGACAGCTTGTTTGAGGCAGCAGCTGACTGAGGCTGGTGAGAAATCAGCTGAAGAAGAGGAGAAGGCTTGGGCAGCTCAGCAGGACGCTGACAAGTGGAGAAGCCAGTTTGAGGAGGTGCAGGCAAGCAGCAACTCAGCCGCTGCTGCTGCAGCTCAGGTGAGGGAGTCTACATGCGACAATTATCGCTGTCTGGCTGAAGTTGGTGCTGTGTGGCTGAAAATGTGTTGTGAGGCTGAAAACCGTGTTGTCTGGCTGAAAATTGTGTTGTTTGGCTAAAACCGTGTTGTGAGGCTGAAAACACCGCTTTCTGTGAAGATTGTCTGGTGGCTGCTGATGTGCGTTACAATTTACAGTGGGAAGCAGAAGTGTGCAATCTTGCAGCAAGCCGTTACCGCTGTCCACTCCTGTGTTTCATATTAGCAGTTACCTAGCTCACCACGAGCTGGAAAGCAAATTCGTCATTATCATTTATTTCTACTTCTTACTCAGGCAGGCACTGCACTTGTCATGCATGCAGTCTTGACACTCTACATCCACAAGGACTGTAATGGTATGCTTTGACTGACTGGCTTGTGATGTGTTCAAGTCTGGCCCTCAGATGAATAATATAACAACAAGGTTATGGTCATATTTTAACAATATTGTAATAATATCTAGTACTTTTCACTTCTGTGAATGTGACAATTTAGGTGATGGAATGGCTGGGCTGCTGACACGCTCAACAACATATTGACACGCCAGAGTAGATATTGATATACTTGAGACATGAATCCAAAGGGTGTTTCGATAATCTGCAGAATGAAGAGCAGCTCAGGCAGGACATTGCCACTGCACGGTCTGAGGTAGAGGCCATCCTGGAGAGCCATAGGGCCACCCTTGCTAAGATCCAAGGTGGGTCTGCTCTGTGCATTCATGCATGCATGCATCCAGCATGTGAAATTTAAATGTACACATGATCAATAATGTGACACCCTTGCTGAAATCCAAGGTGGGTCTGCGTCACACACACACACTCACGCATGCATGCAATCGGTATGTCAAATGTGCACATGACAAATAGTGTAACGCCCTTGCTGAGATCCAAGGTGGGTCTGCTTTGTGCATTCACACATGCATGCATTCAGCATGTGAAGTATAGATGTACACATGACAAATTGTGTGACACCCTTGCTGAGATCCAAGGTGGGTCACGCATGCCTGCGTTCAGTATGTGAAATGTACACATGGCCAATAATGTGACAGCCTTGCTGAGATCCAAGGTGGGTCTGCTTTGTGCATTCATGCATGCATGCATCCAGCATGTGAAATATACACGGGACAAACTATATGACACCCTTGCTGAGATGCAACTGGGGTTTGCTTCATGCATTAACATGTACAGCATATAGGCTCAAATCAACAATTGTGCAGTAGCAATTTGTATGTCTACTGTGTCATGCCTTTGCACATAGGAAAAGGGGTGTGTGTTTTTTGTTGTTTTGTCCGTGTTGGCTTTTGGCCAATGAGCGAGGGGTATTGCTTGCTATGTGCATTACTTGGGTCACGATGTGAAAGCAAACCTACTGAGTTTTGCGCGCCAACATTCCTTTGACAAAGAAAACGTGTCATGCTGGCTGAAACTGAATTGCTGCCATGGTGCAGGGTCATTGGATGATGCGCGTGAGCAGCTGACAGCTGTCACCTCAGACCAGAGTTCCCTGGCTGATCAGGTTGCTGCCTCATCATCTGAGCTCGACTCATTGGCTCAGCAGCGGGACAGAGCTGAGATCAAGTCTGCTGAGCTCTCTGAGCAGCTAGACTCGGTCGCAGAGCAGCTCAGGGGCTCTGAGCTCACATGCAGTGAGTTGAGGAAGGAGGTGGAGGCATTGAGGGAGACTCACGCTCAGCAAGAGACCAATTCTGAGTCCAGGCACGCCAAGCTCAGTGAGCAGCTTGAGGAGACAAGAGCTGCTCACGCCAGACTTGAGTCCGAGTATGAGCTGCTCACTCAGCAGATGGGTGGGGATGGAGGAAAGGCCAGTCCCCAGTCAGCAGGGTCATCACCTCAGAGGAAAGCTCAAGCACTGTTGGAAGAGTTGGAAGACTACAGGTAAGAGCTGCACTGGCTCAGCTCTTTCTCCTGTGCTTCAAGTCTCTGTTGCAGTGATGGCCTCTGTAAAATACACTGTGATTGGTTTGGCAGTTGTACAAAACATAGGGAGGTTGACTGACTACTGCTGGCAATTGTGTGGACAAGCTTGCTCTTCCTGTGCATCTGCTGATTTTTGTCAATACATGAAGCTCCACTGGCAGCAAGCATGGCCACTCAGGGGTAGGAGGGGAGGGGTCTTTGTTCAGCCACCAAATTCCTGATTTGTTGCATTTGGGTTTTTTCGACAGACACTGTTTGGACATCTGGAGTGACGTGTGTCAGTCTGTGCTACATAAAAAACCCCTCAAAACCCCCCACCCCTGAACCTGCAGGGGGCAAGATGGGTGTGGCTGATGCTCGCATCATTGACTTGGAGGAGCAGAACGCTCATCTGGAGTGACATGTGTCTGTCTGTGCTACACAAAAACCCTAAAGCTAACTTCCAAACCCTGCAGGGGCAAGATGGGTGTGGCTGATGCTCGCATCATTGACTTGGAGGAGCAGAAGGCTCAGCTGGAGGAGGCCAAGGCAGCTGCTGAGGCAGCTTCCAAGGAGGCTTTTGCCTTGAGAGAGAAGCAGACTGAGCGCATCAAGAGGACTAAAGCTGGCGGCCCTGCTGGTGAGTCACCAATCGTTCCTCTCCCTCTTCCTCTCCCTCTTCCTCTCCCTCTTCCTCTCCCTCTTCCTCTCCTTCTCCCCTTTCTCTCCCTCTCCTTCTCTTCCTCTTGTTTCTTCCTCTTCTTCGTCTTCCTCTTCCATCCTTCTGCCAATCAGTCTTCTTCCTGTTTGGTCTTATACCCTATAACCTGGTGTCTCAACTGGATCCGTCTTCTTCAGCAGCCTATAAGTGCCCGCTTAGCTGCTTTGTGTAGATCCCAATCGTCAATTTGAGTTTGAAATCAGGGTTTAGGGTCTCTGCACCTGCCTGCATGTCTGCCACTCATAGGGAGTGTTGTGAAGGATGACTGTGCAACTAGCTGCTGCTCATATGGTGTTGTGTGCGCTGGCTGTGCTATTGCAAGTAGAATTCAGGATCAGGCCTCCTGTACACATTTGCTCAGAAACTTCATTCTGCCCAGAGCACCATTTTGCACCAGCAGCTGTCAGCAAAAACAAATTCCATCCTTGCTTGCTGGGTGTCTGCCTCAACCTAGTCATAGTCAAGCACAAGCTTCACCCATTCTCTCATCAAACGCATGTCTTCCATAGGGATCTGCAACCCTGAGTGCGTCCCTGTAAGTCATGTCTTGACAATCCAGCATTATCAATTGTCCAGGCCAACTGAAGCCATGTTCAACAGAACATTGGCAAGCATGCAACAGTCAACAACTGTGTTAAGATGACTGATTCTAGCCAGAATGATTGCCACTGCTGAACAAGGGATTGCCAACATAGTTGCTGTGCCATAGCCAAGTCAACAGGCACCTCATGGCATGCTAGGCTCCTGTGCTAGCAGAGCATGGCACAAACCATGCATGACTCGCAAACACACTGTGAGTAAAAGACAAAGCCCGAGGTAGCCCACAATGATAAATGTCACCAAAAAAAATCAAAGTCTTTGATGGTTTTCTGACATTCAACAATGTGGGCTTCCTCAGACTTTGTCTCTTCCTCTTCCTCCTGCGCTGCATAGTGCATCATGTATGTATACACACAGCATGTCAGGTGTGATGCTGAAACTTTATCTAGTAGTTTTGCAATATTCTTTTGTGTGTTGACTGTAATGAATTGAAATGCAGGTCTGCCTGTCGTCACGGCTGAGAGAGAGGACGCCAGGCGCAGAGCTGAGCAGGCTGAGTTTGAGATGCGTGAGCTGAGAGCTGAGTGCAAGTCCCTCATAGACCGACTCCAAGCACAGTCAGCTTCCATGCAGCCTATTGACTCAGAGCTCAGCCGCTCACAAGTTGACTCAGCACCTGTCCAAGCTCCAGACTCGCCTCCAAGCCAGGCTCCCGCCTCCACTCAGGGTGACAGCTCAGAGCTCAATGCCACTGAGATGACTCGGCAGCTTGAGGAGGCTGCAGTCAAGATCTCTTCTCTGGAAGCTGACATTGTCAGTCTCCACGCTCAAGTAGTGACTCGCCATGCTGAGTTTGAGAGCAGCAGAGCCGCCTTGAGCACTGAGTTGGCTCTGATGACTCAGCAGGCTGAGCAGCTCAGCTCAGAGCAAGACCAGGCCACTCAGCACGCTGAGTCATTCTTTGCTGAGCGGGACTCCTTTGCTGAGAAGGCTCGGGAGCTCGAGGCTGAGCTGGCTGAGTCAACTCTGAGGTCTGAGTCTTTGAGTGCTGAAAAGGAGGAGCTGAAGCAGCAGCTGGAGGGGCTGTTGGCAGGGGCAGAGCAAACCTCAGAGGCCCAAGATGAGGTGCAGAAGCTGCAAGCGCAGCTGAGTCAGCTGCAAGAGCAGCTGCAGCACAAGGAGGAAGAGGTCAGGAGGCTGGAAGAAGAGCAAGGGCAGCTGCACCAGAAGGTGCAGAGTTTGGGAGAAGAGGCTCAGGAGAGCTTTGAGCAGCTGACTGGTAAAGAGGAGGTATGTATGCTCTAAAACATCTTCCTGATGCACAAACCCGTTTTTATTGTCCCTGGCCGTTTCTGAGTTTAGATTTCGTTTAGTGTAGGGATGATGTTTCTGAATTTGGATAGACGTTTTGGGATTGGAAAGAGCTCATGTTCACTAGGATGTATTCACCTTCTGTTTCAAGATGTGCATGTCTGAAATTGGCTGCTCAAACCATGGTGCATGCTATGGTCTGTTTGTGGAATGTTGTGGAGCAAACCAGCATATTCATCAGGACTGGCATTTGTTACCATGTAACCCCAATGCAAGTCAAGCTCCACCCTTCCCTGTCAATCATCTTTACCCATCCTTCTGCCAACTCATTCGTCTCTAATAGTCATTTCTTCATTGCTTGACGGTGTCAATTGTCCAATGCCTGACAGTTGTTGGGGTGCTCAGCGTGGCTGTCATGCTGTGCAGGAGTGTGACAGGCTGGAGGCTCTTCTGGAAACTGCTAGAGAGGGCAACGCCCAACAGGCCTCTGAGCAGTTGGAGTCCCTGCATGCTGACCTGGCGAGTCTCAGACAGCAGCTCATGAGCTCTGAGGAGCAGGTCCAGGTCCTTGAGCAGGATCTCCAGGTATATATACTAAGACCTAAACTCTGCAAGTTCAAAGCATGTGCTGTTTTTACTGTGCATACCACACTAGTTCTGTTTTCCGCCTACAGAGCTTTGCGGCGCAGACCTGACAGATGCAGCTTGTCCCGCCCCCCACCCCTCCGCACCCAC
>JAABUK010008319.1_pt1 | contig 14607 bp, 16 predicted proteins | sample 5559141 | NCBI WGS metagenome assembly JAABUK01 (sample SAMN10711869, study PRJNA513367) | rock metagenome | isolation source: Antarctica rocks | place: Antarctica: Victoria Land, Pudding Butte nord | collected 2016-01-03
TGGCGGCCCGCGGTTCAGTTCAATCCGGCTTCAATGAGGTCGCGATGCGAGCCTGTGGCCAAGGGCGGTCCGTGTGACGCGACCTCACAGAAGCCTCCAGATTCCAGTCAGGATGATCGCGGTCTAGGCTGAGGTCCCGATAAGGACCGCCCGGAGCGGGCCTGCCGTTCGAGGGCGCAACGTCACGGGACTGACCCGCAACTTCATTCTCCGTTCGGCCTACCTTCATCGTGTCTGTTAGCAGGGTCGGGAGCATGGACGCAGAGGTCGAGGAAATGCTCCGGGCCTTCGTGCGCGGCTCCGGTTTCGCCGCGTCGGGTGCGGTGATCACCGACCTGGACGGCACGGCGGTGCTGGAGCGGGAGGGCCGGGTGTTCGTGGCACCCGAGGTGGAGTTCGGCCTCAAGCACCTGCGCGACCTCGGCCGCCCCGTCGCGATCAACACACTGCGCTTCCCGCTCAATGTGGTCCGCACCTTCGGCCGCGCCTGGGCCTCGATCACCGATGCGCCGCTGCCGCTCGTGTCGCTGAACGGCGCCATCACCGGCCACCTCGTGCACAGCCGGGGCGACACGGTGGTGTTCGAGGAGATCGACGCCGTGCCGCTCACGGCCGCCGAGATCGACGAGGTGCTGGCCGGCGTGCGCGGCCTGGTGGACGGCGGCGTGACCGAGCTGCTGCTGTTCCACTATCCCCGGGACTGGACGGCGGGCGAGATCATCTGGACGCCCGATCCGGCCCGGGTCGATGCCGCGCGCGCGAAGTATCGCAGCGCGTCCGAGGTGTTCGCGGGCGGGGTGGCCGAGATCGAGGCCCGGCTGCACGAGCGCGACGTATGCATGATCTTCCTGCTAGTCGAGATGCCGCAGGACCGGTTGATGGCTTACCAGCACGCCAGGCCCAGCAGCTTCGTCACCCATGGCGGCATCGACAAGCTCGCGGGCACCGAGCGCCTCGCGGCCGCCCTCGGCTTCGACCTCGCGCAGTCCGTCGGCGCCGGCGACACGCCGATGGACAGCTTCATGAAGGGCTGCGGCCTCGCGGTGCACGTCGGCGGCATGCTGCTGGAGCACAAGGGCCTAGTCGGCACCATGCGGGTGGCGGACTCCGCCGCCCTCGGCGACGTGTTGCAGCGACTCGCCACCCTGCAAAAGAGCACGCCGTGAGCGACGCGGAACCCGGCGGACTCGACGCGAAGTCAGCACGACGCATGGCCAAGGAGGTGCTGACCCACCTGCTCGGCGGCAAGCCCAAGCGCCTCGATCCGCTGGGGGGGCCTCACCAACTTCGTGTTCGAGGCCCGCCACGCCGAGGGCGACTTGGTCGTCCGCCTCAGCGCCAACCCCGCCAAGGTCAAGGATTACCTCAAGGAGCAATGGGCCATGGCCCGCGCCCGCGAGCAGGGCGTGCCGGTGCCGGAGGTGTTGGAGGTCGGCACCGAGCCGATCCCGTTTCCCTACATGGTCTCGCGCAAGGTGGCGGGGATCGAAGGCACGCACCACCCGGAGCGCCTCCGCGTGGCGCGCGAGATGGGCCGCCTGGCCCGGATGATCCACGCGGTGCCCACCAACGGTTTCGGCCACACCTTCGACTGGTCGGAGAACCGGCTGTCCCGCAAGGACACCTGGGCGGACTACCTGGAGCGCGAGTTCCGCGGCCAGCAGCGCCTGTCGCTGCTGGAGGAGCACGGGATGCTGGCCAAACCGGCGCTGAAGGCGCTGCGCAAGACGCTGGCCGAAATCGAGGATTGGGAGCCCGCGCCCGTGCTGAACCACGGCGACCTCCGGCTCAAGAACGTGATCGTCGGGCCGGATGGGGAGATCGCCGCGTTGCTGGATTGGGAGTTCTGCACCAGCAACGTGGCGCCGTATTGGGACATGTCGCTCGCGCTGCACGACCTATCGGTGGACGCGAAGGAGGAGCTACTGGCCGGCTTCGGGATGACGCCGCGCGAGCTGATGGACGCCGCCCCGGCGCTGCGCGCCTTCAACGTGCTCAACTACGCCGCCGCCGTCAGCCGCGCGGTGAAGGAAGACGACCAGCCGACGCTCGACCGTCTGCGAGCGCGCCTGAACGGGGCACTGGACCTCTACGCGTTCTAGCGTCGGCCGTATTGTCATGGGGGCACCCGATCCCGCGCGCATCGCGCCGCCAACCGGGGCAGCATCCCTTGCGTGCAGGCCCAACGCCGCGGGTCCGCCGATATGGCCCCTGTTTGCTGCCCGCCGAGAAGCTTGATTGGCGTTATGACGGCCGGCGCGCGGTGGTCGTGGAGCGGGATCGGCCGGTGAAGTCCACCGCCGGCGACATGATCACGGTCAACCCGGGCGAGAGGCACGACGGCACGCCGGTCGGGGAAGCAGGGCGCGCGTGTTATCCTGCAATACGCTACCCTCGACGAAGATGGCCCGACCGTGGCTTCTTTAAAGAAGATGGCGCTCTACCCTGGTAGGATCGCTAGTCGGCTGATCTTGCGGGAGTCGTGAAGAACCAGGGATGGCCGTCGAGATCGCGCGCGGTGTAGGTGCGTCCGTAAGACTGATCATACAGCGCTTGAACGATCTCCGCACCGGCCGCGCGTGCCCGCTCGTAGTGGGCATCCACATCGGCCAGATAGACAAAAACGCCCATCATCGCGACCTTGGTCTCGCTCGGGCTCTGCATCCGTGCCAGCGATCGACCGGCACTTGGCTGGTGATGATCAGCGAGCCGGCGTTGTAGCGGTCTTCGACAATCTCCAGCAGGTCGCGCTGCTGTTCAGCAACCAACGGCTCTGGCCCCCAATCGTCCAGGATGAGCAGGTCGACCCGGGCGAGCTGCTTCAGCAGCCGGGCATACCGGCCGTCGCCGCGGGCCAGGGCGAGCGCGGCAAACAACCGCGGCACCCGCTGATAGAACACCGACAGGTTCTCCCTGCACGCCTTGTGGCCGAGCGCGCACGCCAGCCATGACTTGCCGACGCCGGATGGCCCGGTCAGCAAGCAATGCCGCCGCTCGCGGACCCAGTCGCAGCTCGTCAGCTTCATGAACATCGCCCGGTCCAGGCCGCGGGGTGCCCGGTAGTCGACGTCCTCGACCGCGGCCAGGTGACGCAGCTTGGCAGCCTTGGCCCGGCTCTCGAAGCGCTTCTGTTGGCGCAGCGTGCTCTCCCGCTCCAGCAGGATCCCGAGCCATTCGGCGTGGCCAAGGGCCGCGCTCTCCGGATTGTCCGCCAGATCGCGGAAGCCTTTGGCCATGCCATGCAGGCCGAGGTCTGCGAGCAGGTCAGCGTGGGATGTGTGAGCAAGGTCAGTCTCCTAATGGTAGTAGCCAGAACCGCGAATGTTGTCGTGCAGCAGCGGCGCGTCGTCGGTCGGCCCGGCCGAGGACGCCGTCCCGTAGAGCCGGTGTTTGAGGATCGAGGCGACCGAGGCGTAGGACAGCGCGCCGATCTCGACCGCCCGGTTGCTGACTGCCTCTACCCGGCTGGCCTCCAGGCCGCGGAACAGCCGCAGGATCCCCAGACAGGTGCGGAAGCCTTGCTCGGGATGCGGCCGCCGGGCCATTACCGCGACGATCAGCGCCTCCGTGGCGGGCCCGATGCCGCGAGCGTCGCGCTGCAGACGCTCCGGCGTCCACTCGGCGTAACGCCGGTGTGCGCTCGGCATGTGTTCGGGCTTGGTGCCGTGCCGCAGGCCGCCATAGCGGCGGGCGTGGGCAGCGACGCGCTTGCCGCGGTGGAACACCTCGACCGTGCGCTGCGTGGCACGGGTATCGACCTGCTCGCGGGTCAGCGCGTGCGGCACCGAATAGAAAAGCCCTGCACCTCCACGTGATAGTCGATGCCCACGCGGGCCAGGTGCCATTCGGCATATTCGAAGTCATCCTGTGGCAGTGCTTGCATTACCGGGCGTTCGATCGCCTCGAACAGTTGGCGGCGGCTCATCCCCAGGCGGCGCATCTCGCGGCTGTTCATCCGCTCTACCGCGGCGGCGATGGCGGCATTGCACTCGGCTAGGGAGAAGAACGTCACGTTGCGCAGGCGGCCGAGAATGTAGGCCCAGTCACCTCATAGGTCGAAAAACGGCCAACCTCACCTTGTTGCGCAAACCTTCATCTGAGCGACATAAAGCGTCCCCAACGCCAACAGACACTTGCATGTTGCATTACACTGTGGCCCATGGGCGTTCCACTGCAACATAGTTTAGCGACGTGTTTGCCACTTGTTCTGCAAGTTGGCCATTTTTCGCCCTATGAGGTGACTGGGCCAATCCAGAGGAGCTCATCGTGATCCATCTCTCTCCTGCAACGGCCGGCACCCTTCGTGAACGCTTCGTCGAGGACATGACCGTCCGCGGGTTCACCGACAAGACCCGTCACGACTATATCCGCACCGTCGCCGGCTTCGCTGCCTTCTTCGAGCGCTCGCCCAGCACCGCCACCGCCGAGGACATCCGCCGCTTCCAGATCCACCAGTCCGAGTGCGGCATGAATGCGCCGGGCATGAACAGCGCCGTGGCCGCGCTGCGCTTCTTCTTCAACCACACCGCCGACCGGCCGGACCTGGCCCGCAAGCTCATCCGCTTGCGCTATCCACGCAAACTACCGACCGTGCTGAGTCCTGACGAGGCCGCGCGCCTGATCGCGGCGACGACCTGCCTCAAGCACCGGGCCGCGCTCTGCGTCGCCTACGGGGCCGGCCTGCGGGTGGCTGAGGTCGCCTCCCTCAAAGTTGGCAACATCGACAGCGAGCGCATGCTGATCCACGTCGTGCGAGGCAAGGGTGGAAGTGGCCGCCACGCCCTGCTCTCGGCCGATTTGCTGGCGCTGCTCCGGGCCTGGTGGCAGCAGGGTCGGCGTGACGGCGTCATGCTGCCGGCCGGCTGGCTGTTTCCCGGCCAGGACCCGGCCAAGCCCATCACCACGCGCCAGCTCAGCCGCGTCGTCGAGGCCGCCGCCGCTGCCGCCGGGCTGACCAAGAACGTCAGCCCGCACACGCTGCGGCACAGCTTTGCCACCCACCTGCTCGAAGACGGCGTCGATATCCGCGTCATCCAGGTCCTGCTCGGACATGCGAAATTGGAAAACACCGCGCTCTACACCCGGGTCGCCACCAAGATCGTGCGCGCCGTGACCAGTCCGCTCGACAGGATCGCCGCGCAGATCGGCACCCAGACTGTGGCCCAAGCTGGGGAGGGTCCCAACCGCGGCGGCTGACCGCCGTGCGTCCCGCGCTCGAGATCGCCGACATCTTCCGCCGGCACGGGTCTGCTTGGCGCGCCGCCAACGCTGGCCATGTCAGCCTCGGCCAGCTCAAGGTCATGGCGGCCATCGAGACCTGCCGCACCGCTGCTCTCGGCGGCCATATCGAGGGCTGCGAGGCATGCGGTCACCGTCGCATCGCCTACAACAGCTGCCGCAACCGGCACTGCCCGAAGTGCCAGGGCGCGGCCGCGCGCGAGTGGCTCGCCGCCCGCGAGGCCGATCTGCTGCCGGTCGGCTACTTCCACGTCGTGTTCACGCTGCCGGCCGAGATCGCCGACATCGCCGCCCAGAACAAGGCGGCGGTCTACGACCTACTGTTCCGCGCGGCGTCAACGACCATGCTCACCATCGCCGCCGACCGGCTGGGTCTCGTCCCGGCCGGCATTCTTGCTGCCGGTGCGCGTGCTGGGCTCGCTGTTCCGCCGGCTGTTCCTGACCCGGCTGCTCGAGCTGCACACGACCGGGCGGCTGCAGTTCTTCGGCAAGCAGGCCGAGCTTGCCGAAGTGACGGCGTTCCGGCGCCGCATCGCGCTCGTGCGTAAAAAGACCTGGGTGGTCTACGCCAAGCCGCCGTTCGCGGGGCCGGCGGCGGTGCTGGCCTACTTGTCGCGCTACACGCACCGGGTCGCGATCTCCAACCGCCGGCTGATCGCGCTTGACGAGAGTGGCGTGACGTTCCGCTTCAAGGACTACCGCCGCGATGGCGCCGAGCGCTACGGAACCATGACGTTGGGGACCGACGAGTTCATTCGGCGGTTCCTGCTCCACGTCCTGCCTCGCGGGTTCCACCGCATCCGCCATTACGGCCTGCTCGCCAGTGGCGGCCGGCGCGACAATCTCGCCCGCGCCCGTGAGCTACTCGCCGCACCGCCGCCGGTGGCACCGGGCGATACGACCGAGCCCTCGGATTACCGACCGCCCTGTCCCTGATGTGGCGGTCGCATGGTCATCATCGAAACCTTCGAGCGCTGCAGCCAACCACGGGCGCCACCGGCACCGCCGCGGTCTGCCGGTAGGACACCGCTGTGACCCGGCACGGCACGCTCGCCTCGCAAATCGCAGCCCTGCTGCGGTCAGCGATACCCCTCGCCCTTGACGCGGCAGAAGCCGTGCTTGACGGTCTCGATCGGCGCCGAAGACGTCCAGACGAGGACAAGCTGCCCCCTCAGACTCGCGTCGGCGCTCAATCTGAGCGCATCATCCCGCCTCTGAGCCCGACCACTCCGGCATCGCCCAACCCCTAATTCGCCATACCGACCACCACCGGCCCGCGGGTTCGTCCTTCGGAGACTTTCGTACGCCAAGAGGCGTCCGAAACTCTTCACGAAATTAGACGTTCTGTTTAGAGGGCATCGCGGTCGGCTCCGGCTTCGGCGGAAGATAGCCAGACGAAAAACGCCCCGACCTTGCGGCCGGGGGGCTCGTCAGAAGGCGTCTCGCAGGTCTAACGGGGATACTTGAACTGTGGGGCGGCCTTCAACTGGTCCTTGGTCTGGTCGAGAATGACGCGGTCCGGATACGGTGCCGCGGCGATCGTCGCACCGGTGTTGGTCTGGCTGGTGGTCACCGCGCTGGTTGCGGGCACCGTGGTCGTGGTGGTGGTGCCGACCGTGCCGGTGACGGCGCGCTCGCGGTTGACGAATTTCAGGTCGCTGAACGGGACGGCGACATAGTGCTCGCCCATGCCGAGGAAGCCGCCGACGCCGATCACCACCGCGGCGATCTTGCCGGTGTGGTCGAGCATCAGCTCCTCGATATCGCCGATCTTCTCATTGGCGTTGTTGTAGACGTTGACGCCCTTGAGCTTGGACGCGCGCCACTCACCGTGCTCCGTGGTCATCCACTTCGAGCTGTCGATGCGCCCGGTGGGCATCGGCGTGGTCGTGGTCATCGGGGTGGTGGTGGTCGTCGGGGTCGTGGTCGTCCTCGGCGCCGTGGTCGTCTGCGCCATCGCCGGGACGGCGATCATCGCGCTGCCGAGCAGGGCCAGAACAAACTTGCTGGTAGCCATGGTATGGGGAAAACTCCTTTATGGGTCTCGTGCGGGAAACAGCACGGTTGCCTGCCTATAACGGCCGCTGACGCCGGAAGTTCATCCCGCCATGATGACAGTTACTTGAAGCGCGCGGCTCACGCGGGCGGCACCTATTTCTGCGGATAGGTAAAGGTGAATTCTTGGCTGAAGGCGGTCCACCAGGCGGGAACGCCGGTCTCCTATCGGTGTGGCGCAGGAAGCCGTTCGCCTCGGGCGGAGTGATGCAATAGACCACCTTGTATTGTCCCGCACCGTTCATCTTCACGTTGTTGGCGTAATGCGGCCCGTCCTTAGCGGTCATCGCCAGCAGCTTACCGGTCGCCTTCCAGGGTGTGCCGGTATTGGTGAGGGTGTCTTCGATGGTGAGTGCCTATTTCTCGCCTGTGGCATTGCGCGGCTGCGATGGGGTGAGCTATAGCGGTCTACAGATGAGGGTTCCCTCGTTCTGATTTCAGGAGACTTTTTCCGGAGATTATGGTCCTCAAAGGTCGATCCCATCTGCCTGGCTTCCGCAATATCCTTGCGCTGGTTGGGTGCGCGTACGGTGCCTCCTTTGCACCCCTTCCTGCGAAGGCGGCCGATATCTTCCACGGTCAGCTATATTGCCGCAAAGTTGCCGTCCTGTGGACACAGCCCGGTGTAGTTGATCTGATCGTTATCCTGGACGGTGGTCAAGCCAGCTTTCGCCGTGACGGGGTTGGCCAGAGCTCCGCGACGGTGTCCCTGTTCGAGAGCGGCACTGGGACCGTCAGTGAGAACCGAGTGTTCCTGACGGGAGCGGCGGCGACGCATGGAAGTGGCGCCAGCTCCTCCGCCCCCTGCGCGCTGGCATCGGGGTCTGGTACCTGTTCGGCGCGATCATGGCCGGCTATCTGCTGGCAATCCTGGCGCCGCTCGGCTTCGGCACCGTCGCCCGCTCCTGGCTGATTGCGCGCCGCGAGGGCCTGGAGCTGACGGCGGTGCTTGCCACGGTGGCGCTCGACCGGCTGACCGACGGCCTGGTGTTCGCTTTCCTGGTCCCGGCCGCTTTCCTCCTGGTGGCCTTCCCCGACCCGACCGGCGGCATCCGCACCGGGCTGACCTGGGGCGCAACGGGCAGCGTCGTCCTGTTCAGCCTGCTCCTGCTCGCACTCGCGGCGTATAGGCGCGGCGCAGCAACGCGCCGATCCGGCGGCAGCCGTAGTGGCGATGAGCCAGCGCCAGGCGTTGGATTACATCGCGCAACGCCGTCTCTTCGCGCAGCGGATCGCTGTGCGCCCAAGCTCGATAGTAGGCCGCCCGGCTGACGCCGGCCAACGCGCCCATCCTCCCCACCGAAAGCCCTGCTCCCGGCGCTTCGCTTTGCAAGCGCGTCATTGCCTGGATGTGGGCGAAGACGCTGTCACGCCAGGCGCGTCGCTCGGCCGGCGTGAACCCTCTATGTGCTGCAAGGCGCCCCTGAAAAAATCCAGGTCCAGCTGTTGCTGGCCAACCTTGCGCTCCAGTTCGGCAAGCTGAGCCCGCGCCTGAGCCAAGCCATCCATCCTGGCCCGCGATGCGCGCACGCTCTCCGCTGCAAGGACCTCTGGTGTGCGTGGTCGCCCGCGTTTGCTCGTCAGCGCGTCCGCACCGTTCGCGCGAAACCGGTCACGCCAGTGATAGACGATCGTCCGGTTCAGGTTCAGCTCGATGGCCAGGGCGCTTGCGCGCTCCCCAGCCTCCAACCGTTCAACAACCTTCAGCATGAACTCCCGGCTGTGACGTCCAGACTCGCTCAGGGACATCGGTACGTTCTCCTCGTTGGGAGCTGTCCGGATTTACCTGTCTCACTTTAGGGGTCCAATCCACGTGTGCCAGGGTTGGCGGACGCATCTGGGGTGGCCGGTCATGGTTCCTTTGCCGGACAGCTACTGTGAAAGCACAAGTTCATGTCCAGCGTCGGTCGGATATCGGAAAGACGCAGGGCTTGCTGTCGGCCATAATTTCCGTGCAACTCTGTCTCTCTCTACACAATGCCGGGTAACAGGCACGGGCAGGGCTGATCTTGGCAATTTGGACTGGGCGGCTGGCGCCGGCCCTGTTGATGGCTGGCATATGCGCGGTAGAACCGGCCTCGGCAGCCGAAGGCGCGGCAGCCCTCGACGGCTCCACCCTGGGCCTCTGGTGGGTGCTGCCCTTCGCCGGGCTACTGCTTTCGGTCGCGGCGGTGCCGCAGCTCTCGCCGTACTTTTGGCACAAGCACTTCGGCAAGGTCGCGACAGCCTGGGCGCTGCTGTTCCTGCTGCCGTTCGGCGCCACCCATGGTGTCGCGCTCGCGGCCAGCGAGGTGCTGCACGTTGCGCTGGGTGAGTACCTGCCCTTCGTCATTTTGCTGTTCGCATTGTTCGTCATTTCCGGCGGTATCCGCATCCGCGGCAACATAGTCGGGACACCCGCAGTCAACACGGGGATACTCGCATTCGGTGCAGCACTCGCCAGCGTCACCGGCACGACCGGCGCCGCCATGCTGCTGGTCCGGCCCCTCATCCAGGCCAACCTCAAGCGCCGCCACAACGCCCACGTGCTGGTGTTCTTCATCTTCCTGGTCGCCAACATCGGCGGCTCGCTCACGCCCCTGGGCGACCCGCCGCTGTTCCTGGGCTTCCTGCAAGGCGTCGCGTTCGGCTGGCCATTCACGCACATGATCGGCCCCATGCTGCTGAGCAGCGCCGTCCTGCTCGCCATGTTCTACACGCTCGACCGCCGGGTGTGGGCGCGGGACGGCGGCCCGCGCCGGGTCGGGCCACTGCGGATCGGCTTCAGGAGTCTGCACAACCTGGTCTACCTCGCTGGCGCCGTGGGGGCCGTGCTGCTGAGCGGGGTGTGGAAGCCCGGCATCGAGCTGCACGTCGGGCACGTCGCGATGCCGCTGCAGAGCCTGGCGCGGGACGGGTTGCTGCTGGTGCTGGCCGGCCTGTCCTGGGCCACGACGGCGCGGCGGGTGCGGATCGAGAACGCCTTCACCTGGGACCCGATCCTGGAGGTGGTCTACCTGTTCGCCGGCATCTTCCTGACCATCCCGCCGGTGCTCGCCATACTCAGGGCTGGCAGCGCGGGCGCGCTCGCACCCATCGTGGCGCTGGCCACCGGAGCAGACGGGCTGCCGGACAACACCGCCTACTTCTGGATGACGGGCCTGCTGTCGTCGTTCCTGGACAACGCGCCGACCTACCTCGTGTTCTTCAACATGGCCGGCGGCGACCCGCAGGCGCTCATGGGGCCGCTGTGGCACACCCTGCTCGCGATCTCGGCCGGCTCGGTGTTCATGGGCGCCATGACCTACATCGGCAACGCACCCAACTTCATGGTCCGCTCTATCGCAAGCGAGCGCGGCATCCGCATGCCGTCCTTCCTCGGCTACATGGCCTGGTCCTGCGCCGTGCTGCTGCCCACCTTCGCACTCGTAACCGTGGTGTTTTTCCGAGGCTGAGGGGCTGGTGTGGGCGCTTCATAAGGGTACAGTGCTCAACGAAGAGACTAGGGGACAACTGTCCGTTTGGGTTGGTCTGGCGGACAGCCCTGGCTTTGGCTGCCGATCAACGTACCACGGTGGCAGATGGCCAAAACGCACAACTTAGCGGTCACTGGGCCAAACAGGTCTACGACGCCCGCCAAGCATGGCGCCGCTTGCAACAGGCTCCCCTCACCACGAACTCTGTCCGGCGCTGGCGTTCGCTGCCCCAAACCCCTGCGGCGCTGCGCTAAGACCGAGTACACGATGGGGAACCTGGGCAATGAAGCGATTTCCTGTGCTGCTGGCCGCCTTGGGGTTACTGGCGGCATCCGCCCCGTCTTTTGCGGCCACCAAACCTGACATGCCGGAGCAGCCGCCAGCCGCTTCGATTGCCGCCAAGGCGGACACATCCGAGGACGCCGACATAGCGGCTAGGATACGCAGCATCTTCGGCGAGATTGCTGCCCTGAACGACATCCGCGTCCGGGTGTCGGCTGGCGTCGTGACGCTGACCGGAACCGTGCCGGCCGCCGACGACAAGGGCCGGGCCGAAGCGATTGCGGCCCGTGTCGCGGGCGTGGTCACGGTGCAGAACGACGTCGTTCGCAACCTCGACGTCGGCACCAAGGTCGCCCCGGCGATCGGGCAGGTCACTGACGAACTCCGCGGCTTCATCCGGGGGCTGCCGTTGTTCGGCGTGGCGCTCCTAGGGGGCGCGCTGATCATGCTGCTGGGCTACTGGATGGCGTCCCGCACGCGCCTGCTGCGCTGGATTGCCCCCAACGTCTTCCTTGCCGAGCTTCTGGCAACGTCGATCCGCATCATCTTCGTCATCCTCGGCTTGGTCGCGGTATTGGAGGTGCTCGGCGCCACCGCGCTCCTCGGTGGCGTCCTCGGCGGCGCCGGCGTCGTTGGCATCGCCCTCGGCTTCGCAGTGCGCGACACCGTCACGAACTACGTTGCCAGCATCATGCTGAGCCTCCGCCAGCCGTTCCGTGCAAATGACCATGTGGTTATAGAATCGTATGAAGGGCGGGTCGTCCGGTTGACCTCGCGCGCCACGATCTTGCTGACGCTCGACGGGAACCACGTGCAGATCCCGAACGCGACCGTTTTCAAGGCCATTATCCTGAATTTCAGCCGCAACCCGCAACGGCGGTTCGAGTTCGACCTCGGCATTGACGCGAGCGACAACCCGGTGGACGGCATGAACGTTGGGCTGTCGGCCGTGAACGCGCTGCCATTCGTGCTGGACACGCCGAAGGCCAGCGCCGTCATCCGGGACGTGGGCGACTCCAACATTGTGCTTCGCTTTTATGGATGGGTTGATCAAACCAAGACGGATTTCCTCAAGGGGCGCAGCCTGGCCATCCAGGCCGCGAAGACTGCACTCGAAGGTGCCGGGTTCGCCCTTCCCGAGCCGATCTACCGGCTTCGCTTCGACGAGGCTCCGCCGTTGCCGGATCAGCACATGCAGGCGGAACCGGCCCGGCCCGTGCCCAAGGCGTCCAAGCCGCCCGCACCGCCGAAGGTCGCCCTGGACACCGCTCCTGACAGCCACGTGGAGCAGCTGGTGAACGAGGAGCGGGCATCGGGCGGCCAGAACGACTTGCTGAGTGACCGCCGCCCCGTGGAATGACGCCTCGCGCAGCGCCACTGCATGGACCCTGCCCCTGGCGCAGCGGGCAACGCCGGCAAGGGAGGTCCGTTCCTCGGTCCTGGCTGATTACCCTGTCCGTCAAGCTGAACCAGGACAGCCATAGGTACGCTCCCAAACAAAGGTAGCATTCTCGGGCTGTGCGGTGCTGGCCGAAGGGCATGCGATGGCGGCAGAGCTGGAAGTGGTTGTGGAGGCGGCTGTGCGTAAACAGAAAACGCTGCGCGTGCCCTACCTGCGTACGAAGACCCGCCGCATCCCGTTTGAAGGGGAAGCCCGCCAATCGGCACAACTTATCTAGCAACGGGTTGCGCTCAGACGGAGCAACTCGGTGCCGCCAACCCCGTAGGTTTCTAGCCTGCTACTTGGCAGCGGGTGGTTCCACGCCCGGCAGTACAGACTCTAAACCCAGGTAGAGCTGCAACGCCCAGCATGAGGGCCGCATCAAGCCCCGAGCTGGATGCCAGCTACCGGGATTGCGCGACGAGGAAAAGCTCGGTGCTGTGGCGTCGACTACGAAGACGTCCATGGGCGTGTGGTCAATCTGCACGACATCCAGCGGCCGCGCAGCAACGAACTCTCCGGGGACGGCGACGAGGTTCTGCAGGGCCGCCGTATCGTGTCGCTCGCGGGCTTGATGAGCAGCATCAAAGATGGGATGGGACGTCGCTTCCGGCCAGAGATCCTTGCTTGCGATGGCCGTCGTGGTCGGCGTGGCCGTGCTGCGAGAGGGCGCTGAGGTGGTCCTGTTCCTCTACGGCATCGCTGCATCCGGCAAGGAGGTCCTGCTGCCTTTGCTCGCGGGGGGCGCGAGCGGCATCGCCGTCGGCGCAGCGGTGGCTTGGCTGCTTCACCGCGGCCTGCTCGCGATCCCGGTCCCAGCGGTTGTTCTCGATCACGGGTTGGCTCATCGCGCTTCTCGCAGCGGGGATGGCGGGCCAGGCCTCCGCTGTCCTCGCCGGCGCCGACATCATCCCGACTTGGGGCGACGAGGTTTGGGACACCTCCTGGCTGCTGCCCGACAACGGCATTCTCGGGAGGGCGCTCCACGCCCTGGTCGGATACTCCGATAGGCCCTTGGGTGTACAGGTCGTCGCCTACGTCGGAGTCCTGGCGGCGATGGTCCTCGGCGCGCGCCAGGTGAACCGGGCGCAATTGAACGGCACCACGGCGAATTCTGCCCGCCGCCGCGCCTACTGAGGAGCATCATCCATGAACCGCCTATTTCCCTTGGCGACCTTCCTGGCCGGGCTGATATCTACCCAGGCCGTCACGGCACCCGAGTATTTTGTGGGCGGCCCCGTCCACCAGCACGACATGGAGATCATCGCCAATTATTTGTCCCGCATCTGGTCGAGCCTAACACAACGTAGCGCACCCGGAGAGCGGGGCAGGGCCGACCTGTTTCTCATCCCCGGCCAGCCAGGAGCATGGATTTAGCCCCGCCATGACGGACCAGCCGAGGAAGCCATCTCACACCGCGACGGGCCTGCTTGCACGCTTGAAGGGCTGGGCGCGGCAGGTGAAGCAAGACGTCGTCGCCCTCTGGCTGGCCGCCCGCGACCCTCGTACTCCCTGGCCTGCAAAGGTCTCCGCCGGAGCAGTCGCCGCCTATGCGCTCTCGCCCATTGACCTAATCCCGGACTTCATCCCTGTGCTGGGCTACCTCGACGACGTGATCATCGTGCCGATCGGTATCCTGCTCGCCGTCCGCCTAGTGCCGGCAGACCTCATGGCCGAGTTCCGGGCAGAAGCTGCGCGGCGCGAGAGCCGGCCTACGAGCCGCGCCGGCATCGCCGCAATTGTCGCACTCTGGCTAGCGACAGCGGCGCTGCTGCTTTGGTGGCTTTGGCCTCAGTTCGCACGCTGACCAGAGCGGACGTTCGGAGCAGAACCTGGTCTTCGCCCTCGCCTACAACGGGATTGGCATCTCATGCATCCCCTCATTCCGCTTCAGTGACATATAGGGAAAAGAATCTCGCGGACGGCTTGGAGTTGGCGAAAGGACTCGGACGGGCTCGTCTGACGTTCGCTTTTTGATTCGTGGCTAAACGGCCTTGCAAGCCGCTCAGAGATGCGATGCATGGGGCTGTACAGTACGATGCCGACCAAAAAGCCGCTCTCGTTCGAGGGCGTCCACCGCTTCCTGAAGACGCTGTTCGCGGGAGACCTGCACGCCAAGCGCGTGCTCTCGCTGGC
>JAABUK010008320.1_pt1 | contig 14605 bp, 19 predicted proteins | sample 5559141 | NCBI WGS metagenome assembly JAABUK01 (sample SAMN10711869, study PRJNA513367) | rock metagenome | isolation source: Antarctica rocks | place: Antarctica: Victoria Land, Pudding Butte nord | collected 2016-01-03
ATCTTGAGCGTCAACACTTTCGAGAAAACGCCTGTTTTTCCGCTGCTTTGCCCCGAAAACGACGCAGATCCGGACGACCCTCAACCTAACCAGTTACGGCTGTTCGACTTCTAACCGGACAGTACTGTTAATATCCATTACGTTTCCGGATCCGCTTTTCACAGGCGTCCGGCTCGTAGCGTTTTCATCGCCACCTCCAATGGGCTATTCTGCTTCTGTCGTTGATCTGAAATGTGATACTCCTTCCACTCGTTGGTCGCCACGATCCCGCCCCACGCAGAATAAGCTCCGTAGGCGTCCCCAGCGAAGTCGATGTCGAAGCTGATGACCCTACCATTGGACGTGAGGAGTGTCCCCGCCAGGCAACAGCCTTAGTCCTCGGTGAAGTCCGTGAGTACGGTCTGGGCAGGGTCAACCCCGTTCTCATGAAGAAATCCATATAAACTACTTGGTAGAGATTTCTGGTCCCTGAGCATGGCGGTCAGCTTCTCTACCTGCTCTTCAACTCTCCAGCGGTTCATCAAGGGCACCTCACCAGCGAGAGCAGATCGCCTCATCTACAACCTTCCGGCTATCTGTCACGAGAAACCTAACGGTTTTTCCTTACGGTTGTTCGAGGCAGCAAGACGAGGGTGGTCCTAGAAATCTCGAAGCAACGCTCGTTTGACCTCACTTTTCGCATCTTGGTTCTCACCGAGGAGCAGCACCAAAAAGTTCTTGGGAGTGAAGTCGTCGAACGAAGTTGACCACCGGAACCACTCGACAACATCGGCAAGTGGCTCTTCCTCGTGCCAAGTCGTCATCACGAAGCGGTCATCGGGAGGGTTGTAGTCTGGGTCAGTCCCGAGGAACGCCATGTCGATCGAGTCATCCCAAGTCGAGCATTGATGCCCAGCACAGACGGCATAACGACAACCTTGCTGGATGATCTGGTTGCTCAGGAAGGCTTGCTCATAATGCGTCATGGTGATGTCGTTGACGACAAGCATCAGGACGAAATCCTCTCCTCGAAACGGCGTTCGCAACAGGAACGGTCGTTCAAGAACTTCGAGCCAAACGTCGTAATCCTGGCTATTTGCGATCTGCTCCATACTTGGTCTCGAAAAAGAGGACACGTCAAACCAAAGTTAAATCTTTCTCGTGGCGGTTTTCCGTCGCCGTAAGTCGTTATTTTCCGTCGCCAGGAGCCCGAATTCTAGGGGGATACTTTCTGTTGACAACGTAGGTCAGGGCAAACCCTTACGGCGGTCGATTTCGGGACGCCCCCGACTCCAGGACGCCCAGTTGGTAGATCAGCCGCCTTGGTCATGCCGAGCTTCACACCCGGGATGCCGCCTCACCCATCGGTCCTCCTCCGACCTTCCTGCTGCCGGGGCACCGTGCCCGTGCCGCTCGGTGGGTAGGGGCAGTCGGTCCAGACCAGGATGATGCCACTGTGCATCTCACTAAAACACTGGAAACACAGCCTCAACTGGTCGTCCAGGTGCAGGAGGTTTGTGGCGGACGTGCGGTAGCCCAGAGCCTCCCCGCACGCCCGGCAGACCGGCGTCACGCCTCCTTGTCCTGGCGGGCGCGAATTTCCTCGATGTACCGCCACTCCTCTTCCGAGGGATGACCCTCATCGTCGATCACCTCGTCTTGCAAGCCGAAATGGAAGGGACACCGGTCATTCGGGCACGCCCCCGTCTCGGGGTCGAGATCCAGTTCGCAGCGTGAGCACGTCGCCCCTTCGTACTCGCCCGTCTTGCCTTTTCTCTTCCTCGCCATGATTCGGACCTCCCCTGGAAGTGGTTCCGGTCAGGTTCAATATTCCTCGGGCAGCAAGAGGCATGTCGATGACCTGTCCGCCTCGGTGATGATCCAGAGCTTCGCGCCCTTCTTCGTCGCGTAGGCGGACAAGATCCGGAAACCGCCCTCGATCGATTCTTCGTTCTCCTGGCGATCGTCGGCGTCCACATCGCCCCAGTCACCGGCGACGTGCTTCCTCAAGAACTCGCAGGGAAGCTGCCCGGCGTCCTCCAGGGCTTCCAGTGCCCCCGGCGTGGCGACGACCCGCCCCAGCTTGAATCTCGGCTCGCCCATCAAATCCTCCTCCTTCGCCTCGATCTCGTGGTTGTTCCCCCTGCTCGCCTCTTGCCAGGTCGGGTAGCGACGTTCTTTGGTCGGTCGCCCCACCTCACTCACCGGTATTTTGTGTAAGCGCAATGCTGTCATGCGGATCGGGCGAGCCCGCCGGTCTGCGAGGAGGGGCTGTGTGCGCCCGCACATCGCCCATGCGAAGGGCGTCCACGCACCGGACCAAAGAATCTCGCTACCCGGGGAGGCGGGGAGAACGACCACCTGCTGGAGATGACCGTGAGTACCCGAGCGATGATCTGGTTCCAGGGCAACGAGAACGATGCCAACGAGCACGGGACCTGGGTTTATTCCCATGACGGCGGCGACCCCCGTTTCGTCCTCAATGACCTACTCGAAGCCCACGACCGGGCGAGGGCTCCCCGCCCGAGCAAAGTCCACCCCGGGTCCTCCTACGACGACAGTTGGAAGATCGGGCGTCCGGGGTATTCCGCCTCGATGCTCTGCGGCGTCGATCCGCCGAATTTCCAAATGGACACGCACTGGCTGACCTCGGGCGGGCAGTTCTACGGCGATATCGAGTTCCTCTACCTCGTGACCGCCGAGGTGAGGGAAGGCGCGTGGACCTGGATCGTCGAAGTCCGGGTGCCCAAGCCAAGTTTCTGGGACAACCCCATCCTCATCAACACCCGGGTCCGGCATCGCAGGCGACCCATCGGTGCCTTCGCCGACAAGACGGGGTCCAAGAAGGTCGGACGGAGAGACAGCCCGGCGACCGTATCAGGGTCCTGATCGGAGGAGTTCAACCATGCCGCCACCGGTGTTCCACGTCTTCGAGCGAGGGGACATCGCCCGAGGTCCCGACGAGATCCGGGGTCAGGTGGGCTCGATTGCATTCATCTACACGAGGTATGCAGACCCCGAAGGGAACCGGTGGTTCTTCCGACCGGGGCACGTCGGTCACGAGGAGATGACGAACATGCCGGGGATGCTCGCGGCGTTGTTCGGACCAAAAGCCGGTGAGGTCTCAAATCAGGTCATTACGGTCGGCGACGTGTATGCGCTGGACGAACGGGGATATTTCGCCGCGACCGGGTCGAAACGGGAGGTTTGGGACTGGCGGACGATCCGGCTGCTGGCGAAGCGAGAAAACCTCTTCGGGAGATCCGGGACGCTGCGGGGTCGGCGGGTCGTCATGCTGTGGGGCGACCCGCAGGGCTGGGAGGTGATGCTGGTCGCGGTGCTCGGGCACCTGGGCGTCAGGAAGGAGGACGACGTGGTGGTCGTCGTAGGTCACGCGAGGCAGTTCTGGGCGAAGGACTTCATCCGAGCCTCGCCAGAGTAGAGCCCGTGGTTTCGCACCGCCTGAATGCTTCGCTTTCGACCCCGCCCGCAGCACGAGGTGAGACGACCCGGTGCCGGGCAAAGAATATCGCCACCCGAAGTGGCGGGGAGAACAACACAAACGGAGGACAGGAAGTGAGCCACATCGTATCGATCAAAACCGAGGTCAGAGACGCCGAGGCGATCAAAGCTTCTTGCAAGCGACTCGGTCTCGACGAACCCTTCTTCGCGAAGGCGACGTTCTACATGCGAGAAGAGCACGTCGGGTGGTGCATCAAGCTGCCCGGCTGGCTGTATTTCGCGGTCGCCGACCTCACCACCGGGCAGGTCCACTTCGACAACTATGAGGGCAGGTGGGGCGATCAGAAACATCTCGACGCCTTCGTCCAAGCGTACGCGGTGGAGAAGGCGATCCTCGAAGCCAGGAAGCGCGGGCACACGGTCTTCGAGCAGCCCCTCCCCGACGGCAGTGTCAAGTTGACCATCCACGTCGGGGGTGCCGCTTGAAGAAGACCATCGAGATCGTCATCAGCCCCACCGGCGAGACCAAGGTCGAGACCAAGGGCTTCTCCGGCGGCGAGTGCCGGGACGCCAGCAAGTTCGTCGAGGTCGCCCTCGGGCAGAAGACCGGCGAGCAGACTACCGGCGAGTTCTATCAAGCTCAGCCGATCAACCGCGACCTGCGGCAGTCCAACTGATCGCCACGGACCGTGGTCCTCCGACCACGGTCCATACCCTTCAGTCCCACCATCATCACCCGGAGAAGTCCATGTCGCTCGCCGAGCGCCTTGAAGAACTGGTACGCGCCGCTTTCAGTGGAATTTGGGTCCAGTCGTTCGAACACGACGACGCCGAGCACGAAATAGCCCAGTTCACCCGCCCGCTCCGCTGGACCACGGCAACCTGGGATATTGACCGGGGGATGAGGCTGATCGTGCCGGGAAACGTCGAGGAGATAGCCCCGACCGCGAGTGACCCCCTCTCCGCGATCAAGTGGCTGTCCGGCAGGGGGAACGTCGATGGCGAGGACGACGTGACCATCCTCGTCCTTCGAAACTTCCACCGGTTCACTGGAAGTGCCGAGATCATCCAGGCACTCGACACCGTGATCTCGAATGGAAAAGTCAAGCACACCTTCGTCGTGATCTTGAGCCCGGTCATCCAGATCCCGGTTGAACTGGAACGCCAGTTCGTCGTCGTCGAGCACGACCTACCGGGACGCGACCAACTGGAGGAGATCGCCCAGGGCATCGCCGTCGAGCCGGGCGAGCTACCCGAGGGCGACGACCTCGGGCGGGTTCTGGACGCGGCGTCCGGGCTGACCCGGATGGAGGCAGAGAACGCCTTCTCGTTGTCGCTGGTCCGGCACCGCAAGCTTGCCCCGGAAACCTTGTGGGAGTTGAAGACGGGGGCGCTCAAGAAGAGCGGTCTGCTGACCCTCCACCGGGGCGGCGAGAGCTTCGACGACCTAGGCGGGCTGCGTTGCCTCAAGGGATTCGCGATGAATGCCCTGGAAGGCAGCCGACGGGGATCGGTGAGGGCGAGGGGTGTCTTGCTCCTGGGCGTGCCGGGCGTCGGGAAATCCGCATTCGCGAAGGCGCTGGGCAATCAAACCGGGCGACCCACCCTGGTCCTCGATGTCGGGGCGCTGATGGGTTCTCTCGTGGGTCAGACCGAAGAGAGGACGCGGCAGGCGCTCAGGATCGTCGATGCGATGAGCCCTTGCATCCTGTTCATCGACGAGGTGGAGAAGGCGCTCAGCGGCAGCCAGGCGTCCGGTCAGACCGACAGCGGCGTCAGCGCCCGGCTCCTGGGGACACTCCTGTCCTGGCTCAACGACCACGAGAGCGACGTGTTCGTGGTCTGCACGGCGAATGACGTGTCGAAGCTGCCGCCGGAACTGACCCGTGCCGAGCGGTTCGATGGCATCTTCTTCCTCGACCTGCCCGACCGGGAGGAGAAGGACCTCATCTGGAAGCTCTACATCGACAGGTTCGGGCTGAAGTCGGACCAGCTTCTCCCGCAGGATCGCGACTGGACCCCAGCCGAGATCAAGGCGACCTGCCGCCTCGCCAGCCTTTTCGACGACTCGGTCCACCATGCGGCTCAGTACATCGTGCCGATCGCCGTGACGGCTGGGGAGTCGGTCGAGAAGCTGCGGAACTGGGCTTCCGGTAGGTGCCTGTCAGCGGATCAGCCCGGCGTCTACACCCGTGCTTCGGGCGGCTCGAACTCGCCCGGACGCTCGAACAGAGACCCATCCCGGAATTGAGCCGGGCTAAGACTGTCCGTACCCGATTGGGTGTGGAAGACGAGGGCAACGGCAACCTGGAGGTCAGCATGAGCGTCACCTTACTCGAACAGCCCAGCAGCCCCGCCAACGCCTCCCGGACGCCCGCCCAGGGTCTCCGGGAAGGAATGGCTGCGGTGAGGGTCTCCTTCACCTGGCTGGGGACACGCAAGTCCCTTTCAGCCGATCAGCGTGCCGAGGCGGCAGAGCCTTTCGCCGCCCAGGGTCAGTACCTCAGCGCCGGGAAGAAGCTGTTGGATACGAGCCACCCCGCGTTCAAGGTGGTCACGTCGATCAAGACGAAGATCACCTCGACGTGGAAGGGCATGTCTTTGCCCTTCCCCGAACCCGGCGTTCGCCTGATCCGGAGGGACCAGATCGACGAATTCGTCGCTCTCCTGGAGTGCTACAGAGGCGAACTCGCCGACGCGGTGGACAACCTCGACACGCATTTCGAGGAATTGAGAGCAACCGCCTCCGAGCGTTTGGGTCGCCTGTTCAACCCGTCGGACTACCCGGCGACCCTGATCGGTCTCTTCGAGGTGGCTTGGGATTTCCCGAGCGTCGAACCTCCCGATTACCTCCGCGACCTCAATCCGGCATTGTATGAGGCAGAGCGGGCACGGGTCGCCGCCCGGTTCGACGAGGCGGTCCAGCTTGCCGAGCAGGCGTTCCAGGAGGAGTTCGCGAGGCTTGTCGGTCACCTCACCGAGCGGATCGCCGGGGGAGCCGACGGGGAGAGGAAGGTCTTCAGGGACAGCGCCATCGGCAACCTCCACGAGTTCTTCGAGAGGTTTCGCTCGCTCAACGTCGGGAGTAGTGCCCAGCTTGACGACCTCGTCGCCCAGGCCCAGCAGTCGGTCCGTGGGGTCGCCGCCAGGGACCTGCGGGGTGATGCGGGCTTGCGGCAAGTAGTTGCCACAGACCTGTCACGCGTCCAGGCAGCGTTGGACGGGATGCTCGTAGATCGACCCCGGAGGAAGATCCTGCGAGCCAACAAGGAGGCATCATGAACCTCGTCATCGAGGCAGACGGGCGGGTGCGGGGGGTGTTCGGCGAGGAGATCGACCTCGCAGCCCTCGGAACACCCCGGATCAGCAGAGCCAGCCATGTCGAGCCGGACGAGGAGGGTCGCTGGCTCGCCGACCTGGCACCGGTCGGGGGACCTATTTTGGGTCCCTTCGAGCGGCGATCCGAGGCTTTGGATGCGGAGGTGGCGTGGTTGGAAGCGAACTGGCTGCTCCGTGGCGATCAGACGCCCGGCGAACGTCCATGACGATGAGGGGATCGCAAGACTGTCTCGGACCGACATGCCGACAGGAAAGATGGACCGGGGGAACGACCTCGGATCGGCTGAGCCGGTCGATCCGGCGTCACCCCCAGTGACGCCGGAGGATCGGATGCACGGGGGTGCTCCCGGCGAGGGCAGATTGCGATGGCTCGATCCTTCGCCCTCATCACAGGTTTCTGATACCATCGCTCCCCGTCGAGTCCGGTGACGATCTGCCCGGATCGGACCGTTCGACCATCGACGGCATGAGCGCCTGGAACGGGGCGTGACGGCTCAAGTCGAGCCGGGCATTGCCTCGGTCGAGAGAGACGTTGCTGACGGACATTGCCCCAGGAGAACGTGATGCGGAGGTTCCAACTTGATTAGCGGCAAGCGTGCGTCGAAGTGGGTCGTCAACGCGCTGATGGGGCTCTTCGTCGCGTCGGCGGTCGTCCTGATCGCGGTCAAGTTCGCCGTCGGCTGGTACTGGACGATACCCCAGAACGGCATGTACCCGACGCTCCCGGCGGGCAGCACCTTCTTCGGCATCAACAAGCCATATCGGGACGTGAAGGGCGTGAAACGCGGGGACATCGTCATCTTCGAGCGGTTCGAGGGGGGCAGCCGATACATCTACATCTGGAGGGTCGTGGGACTGCCGGGCGATGCCGTCGAGATCGACGACGCCCGCGTGACCCTCAACGGGAAGGGTTTGCCGCAGGAGAAGGTCCGATCGGAAGGGGGGTATGAGATTTTTCGGGAGACCAACGGGGATGCGTCATACGAGGTCGCCTACGAAGGCAAGGTATCTGAAGGTTTGCCCCGGACCCTCACGCTGACCGTCCCGGACGACCACCTGTTCGTCCTGGGGGACAATCGGCAGAACGCGTCGGATAGCCGCCGCATGGGACCGATCCGATTCGATTCGGTCGTCGCGAAGAAATGGTAGACGGGCGTCGAGCAGGTCCGCCGATCGGTTCTCTTCTGAATCAAAGAAGGGACAAGCATGGACGAAGAAGCGGGTGTGCCAGCCTCGGACCAAAGCCCCAGCGTTCGGCTCGAAGAGTTGAGGTCCGAGCTATTCAAGCATTTCGGGAAGATCACTCGCTGGAAGGTCTTGTGCCAGGAGAACCAGGCCACGACCGACGAGGAGAAGATCCGCTTGGCGGAAGAAGTCTTGCGGTCACCATCGACGGGGACTGTGGCGGAATGGTGGGGATCTCATCTCCGGCTCAAAAACAACGAGGCACCCAAGGTTGATGATTGATCTGGAGTCGCTCGGGCGAGCTTACCCGCCCGTCGAACGACCTTCCTCTGAGCACAAAATTAGCGTTCCCACTCACAAACGAAATACGTCACATGCTGATGGGAACCATTTGGCTGATCGACCCACAGACCTGGCGATAGCCAGAGAAGGAGATAATTCTCTTCACCGTTCTTGTTGTTCGGCTGTCCGGGACCCCATTTCGTGAATGAACCCTTCGAGCCGTCCACCCATTTCCAATAGCCCTCCTTGATCTCGTCGGTCGCCCCGAGCCAGACCCCGTCGAATCTCCCGAGACGTTCGATCCCTCGTTTGGCGAGGCTGACCACGAAATCATTTTCCGCCCGGTCCACGATCGTGGCGAGGTGACCTCCCATCCTCTCGCACCTGACCTTCGCCGCGTGCCAGGAATTTACATCGGGGAAGAACATATAGGAGTGTCCCCGGAACGTGGACGCATTCAGCGGGGGGTCAGGTGCGACTGCCCGAGCGGGTAACGAGGCGACAGGAGCGTTCGATTTAAGATTGAGGCGAACGTTCCGAAAGCAAACGTCCGACATCTGGCACATCAGCCCGATCCGGCAGAAGATCGGTCGATCGCTCGCCCCTCGATTGACCACCCGACCGTTGAGGCTGATGGTGATCTTCGGACCCTCGCATCGAATTTCGTAGGTGTTCCAATCGCCGACAGGTCGCTCGGCGTCCTCCATCCTGCGGATCACTTCCAGTCTCCCCGGATGCGACTCGCCACCGATGCGGCTACCGGCGAAAGCAAAGAGGTCGCCAGTCTGCCCCGGCATCACCTGGCACTCGATACCCCGTATGGGAGAGTTCTTCAATTCCTCGCCAACCAGGAGCACCCCGCTCCCCGAGTTGCTGATCTTCCCTCCCACGGGGAATTTGTATTCCAAGTTCAGCGTGAAATCCCGGTAGGAATCGTCCGTCCGCAGGTAGCCGCCCGCGCTGCGGTCGCTGACGAGTTCGCCATAATTCGACCGGAAGACCTGACCCTGGGTGAGTCGCTCGCCATTGCGAATGGCGGTCCAGCCGGTCCAGTCCTTGCCGTTGTACAGGTAGACTTCGGCACGCGACCTCTCTCCATCAATCGACGTGACCGTGGCGGATGGTTCGAGTCCCGCCCGCTCGACAGGTCGATCCCCCGCCGTCGGTCGCATCGGAGTTTCCTTGCTGCCCTCCGACTCTCCCCGTGCCGGCTCGCTCGCGTCCGTGGCGACTACTCCCCTGCCGTCTTCGGCAGCGGGCTTGGGCATCAGTTGCCAGTAATCGCCGGAGCCGGTCTCGAAGGCGTCGGCGTGGACCCAGACGACGAGGTGCAACGTCCCCTCTCGGTCGGCGAACTCTCGGCTTCTGGGAGGCTTCGGGGTCCCATCACGGCACGATGACCCTGATGGTCTTCATCTGGTCGTCGCACAGATGAACATCGACCGGAGCACCTCCGAAGACGAACCGGGAAATTTCCTGACCCAACTGACGCATCTCATCTCTCGCCTCGCGGTCTCGCTCAAGCCCCTTCTTGATGACGACTCGGAATTCATAGGTCTTGCCCGGCTTGCCGACCTGAAACGTCACGGGGTCGTTGTCGAAGAACTCGTGGCTAAGAAGATAGTCGCCGAGCTTCCGCGCTTCCGATGAGGACACGCTCTCCTCGAAGATGACCTGGCAGTCGTTTTTGTAGTTCCACGATTGGTCCGTGAACAAGCCACCCTTGTCGAGCCTGGCGGTCGAATCCGATTGTCCGCTCCTACCCTCGACACCCACGACGGCTTCGCCGTTCCCCCGCCCCTGCGACTGGGCGTCCGCAACCGAGGAGTTCGGCATGTGGATCTTCGCGACCGAAGTATTCGGCATGTGGCTCTTGTGGAAGTCGATTGCCTCTGCCGTCTCCAGCGTCAACTCGATCTTGTCCTTGATCGCCTGCTCCGACAATTGCCTCGCCTCGTCTCTCCTGCCCTTGCTCAATTCGTAGACCATCAACCTCGCGTAGAGATTGGGCAAGTGAGGACGAATCGCCTCCCTGGTGCTGTCCGTGGAACTGGTCAGGATTTCCTTGTGATCCTTCCATGCCTTCCGATAGCGATCCGCCGCTTCATCCCGGCTGCCGGCATCCCAGAGCTTGTCACCTTCGACGAGGGACCGTGCCACTTGCTGCGTCTTCTGCTCCTGGATGCAGCTTCCGATCATCAGCATCGGGAGCATCAGGAGGGACCACGCCCCCTTCTGGAGCTTCGACCACCGGGGATTAGTCCAGACGAAAAACAGCCCGAGGGGACCGCAGCACATCATCGAGAGGGCGACGACGACAAGATTGTCCCGAATGCTGGTCGAGGTGGGCTGATACCGCTTCGCAATCAAGTCAAGCCCCTTCGTCTCATCGCCGTTACCGCTCCCCGCCGATACCGAGGGCGGTGGCGCTGGATCGGTAGTCTTCTGCGCTCCCTCATGTTCGGGACGGAGCTTGACCATCACCTGCTCGGCGTTTATATGGCTGAAAAAGGCATAAGCGAGGTTGCCTATACCCAAGGTCCAGAAGGTGGCGAACGCCCAGATCAGGTGAACGTCCGGCGAACCCCATGTCCTCTTCCTCAGAAGAGTCGTCGATCCGCTCCGATCGAGGATTTCATAACCGCAGGTGACGTACTCATCGACAAGACCGTCGAACTCCTTCCGCGTAATCGCCGATTGGACCCGTGGCATCCCGCCCCAAGATTTCTGACCGAAGAACACCATCAAGGATCGGAAGGGGGGATGCTCCGCGACGAAGTATTCGTCGGAACCGGGCTCGCGGGGACAACCCATGCCTTCCTCCTTTCAGGTAGCACACGCCCCGTCGGGGAGTCAGCCGTGATCTTGGTCGAGCTTGACCATGACCTGTTCGGCGTTGAAGTGGGCGTAGGCGGCATAAGCGGCGTTGCCGAGTCCGAGGGTAAAAATACCAGTGAGAACCCCGCAGACCACATGGCCACCGCCGGAACCCCAGGACTTCTTCCTCATGAGTGCCGTCGATTCCCCACGGTTGAGGAGTTCGTATCCTTGGGTGTGGAACTCATCGATGACGCTCTCGAACTCCTTCTTCGTGCCGACCTTCCTCAATCGGGGTGCAGCCATTTTCTCTCCTTGTTGAACGCGACGGGAGATCCTGGACCCATTCACACTGGGTTTGGGGCATGCCTTGCGGGAACGTCCTTGGTTGCGAACGATCCCCTTCCATATAGTGCGGGAACGCCGCCCAACCCTGGACATTTTATTCGGAGCTGCGCCCCAGGTGATCGGGGCGAACGTCCCTTGATGCCCGATGTCTACCTCGCGGGACCATTCCCGCATATCAAGGTGGCGGCGTCGTTGAGTGGCGACTACCCGGCTGCTATGGTGGTTCGAGCCCCGATGACAAGGGACCTCGGAGCACCACGACGGATGGACGCCCTCGGCGAGACGACGCGGACCGGAGCCTGGCTCGACCTCATGCGGGCGGGGGACGAGTCCGCCCGCGAGCGGCTGATCGAGCATTCCTGCGAGCGGCTCCGGCGGCTCACCCGGCGGATGCTCGGGCGGTTCCCGGACCTCGGGCGATGGGAGACCACCGACGACGTGCTTCAGAACGCCATGATCCGGCTCCACCGCTGCCTGTCTCAGGTCCAGCCGGAATCACCACGACACTACTACAACCTGGCGGCGACCCAGATCCGCCGGGAACTGATCGACCTGACGAAGCACCACTTCGGACCCGAGGGTCTGGGGGCGAACCATCACACCGACGGAAATGGTCGCTCGGCGGATGAACGGGACGGTTCCCTCCAGGGGGCTCCGGAGCCGGCGGGGGAGCCGGGCAGTTTGGATGGCTGGTCAGCCTTTCATGAGGCGGTCGAGTCGCTGACTGCCGAGGAGCGCGAGGTCGTGAACTTGCTCTGGTATGAGGGCGTCACCCACGCGGACGCCGCCAAGATTCTTGGGGTCTCCACGAAGACCATCCAACGCCGTTGGTTGTCGGCGAGGATCATGATCCAGGACGCGATGCACCACGAACCGCCCGGCTGAGCCATCCCCATGCCCAACGACCGCGAGAGGCTGATCGACCTGCTCGCCCGCTGGGAGAATCTCGCGGCTCAGGGACGGGTCGTTACGCCGGAAGAACTCTGCGAGGACCATCCGGAGCTTCTCGATGAGGTCAGGCTCGGCATCGAGAAGCTCCGGTCCGTCGCCTGGATGAACAAGGTGGACGGCGACACGGGTTTACCCCCTGATGACTCGCCCAGCGACGCCGGACCGGAGCCCAACCTGCCCAGGACGTTGGCGGGGCGATATCGACTGGACAAGCTGATCGGCGAGGGCGGCTTCGGTCGCGTCTACCAGGGCTACGATCCCGAGTTGGATCGTCCCGTCGCCGTGAAGATCCCCCGACCCGACCGCCTCGCCTCCCCCGACCAGGCGGATCTCTTCCGCCAGGAGGCGAAGCGGGTGGCTCGGTTGAGGCATCCGGGGATCGTTCCCGTCTTCGATGTCGGGGAGGAGCACGGCGTCTCCTACATCGTCTCCGACCTGATCGAAGGCACGAGCTTGGCGACCGAGGTCAGGGGCGGCACCTTATCTTATGTGGAGTGTGCCAGGATCGTCGCCGGAGTCGCGGAGCACCTCCAGGTCGCCCACGAGCGAGGCTTCGTCCACCGCGACGTGAAGCCCGCCAACATCCTCATCGACGGGCAGGGTCGGGTCTTCCTGACGGACTTCGGGATCTCGGTCGCGAAGGGTGTGCGAGCGAGCGACGAGCCGCCCAGCGGGACGCTCCCCTACATGGCTCCCGAGCTTCTGGACGGGTCGGACCAGGGCATCGACCCCAGGTCCGACATCTACAGCCTGGGGGTCGTCCTCTTCGAGCTACTGGCGGGGAGGCTGCCCTTCCGGGCGAGGACGCCCCGGGAATTACTGACGCAAGTGCGTTCAATGCCGCCGTTCCAGGGCGTCACATTCGAGCCCCCGCTCCCCGAGCCGCTCATCCGCATCTGTGGGCGTTGCCTCGCCGAAGATCCCGCCCAGCGGTTCTCCTCGGCGGGCGAGGTGGCGACCGCGTTGCGGGGCTTCTTCCGCGAGGTCCGAGCGACGCGGTCCTCACCGGGCTCACGCGGGCGACGAGCCCTCCCGATCATCCTGATGATCGTCGCCATCGCGGTGATCGCCTTCGAAGCCGGGAGGATACTCAGCAGGAAGACATCGACCGGACCGGGCGAAGTGATCGTGAAGATGCCCGAGCAGGGCGGTCGCCCGCCCGTGCAGCCGATCATCCCTCGCGTCATGCCACCATCCGAGGGGGAACTCTCGCGTCCGAGCATCGACCTGCGGACCATGATTGATCCGAAGCGAGATGCCGTGGAAGGGCGATGGTGGTTCGAGGGGAGGGCGCTAGTCGCCGCTTCTGAGAAGGACCAATTCTCTCGGATCGTTATCCCACATCATCCGGGGCACGAGTACGTCTTGAGGATCGTCCTGCGCCGGCGGAAGGGATACGACGCCGTCGTGCTAGGGCTGCGAGCGCCGAAGTCCCAATTCCTCGCGATCTTCGACACCGGACCGGGCATCGTCAGCGGATTGGCGTTGCTTGACGGTGTCCATCTGAACAACTTCCGCAACGAGACTCGCTTTATCGGCGGGGTGATCCCGATGGACCAGGAGACAACGATCCTGTGCGCCGTCCGCCGCGAAGGTGTCCATGTCACCTGCAACGGCACCCGGATCATCGACTGGCGGGGTGATCCGGGGAGGCTCAGCCTCCCCGATCCGTGGTCCGTTCTGGACAAGCAGTCCCTCTTCCTCGGGCTCCACGACGGAATTACCCGGTTCGAGCGGATCGACCTGATCCCCCTTGAACGCTAACGCCCCGGAAAAAAGCCGAAGCTGGAGGAGGACACCGGCAAGCCCGACACTTTCCAGCAGCACTCCCGGCAGCACCAAAGCGACGAAACGCCAGGATGACAGAGGCTCGACACGGACACCGAGCCGCCGGAACCCCCTGACGGTAGAAAGAATATCGCTACCCCATGCCCGTCACCGGGGGCTCCGGATGAGGCGTCGGCTGGACCAACCCGGCGGTATTTTGTGTGAGCGTCCCACCACGCCGCGCTCGTGACATGGGCGATGCCGTTGGAGACCACCGCCGGGGTCAAAACAGGATTGCCCCCGGAACACTCCGGGGGCGATCGTTGGTCAGTCGAGTTCGCCCGCCCGCTACAGTTCCTCATTGAACCGCATGTTTTGCGTATCGCTTAGCCATTCCACACCGATCGTGGCGTCCTCGACCAGCCTGCGGAGGGCTTCAAGGGCGGGGATGTCGCGGGCGGGTTCGTTCACATCG
>JAABUK010008321.1_pt1 | contig 14605 bp, 10 predicted proteins | sample 5559141 | NCBI WGS metagenome assembly JAABUK01 (sample SAMN10711869, study PRJNA513367) | rock metagenome | isolation source: Antarctica rocks | place: Antarctica: Victoria Land, Pudding Butte nord | collected 2016-01-03
GGGACGCGGCCGGCGGTTGAGGGTCGCACCTGTTCGCGACCCGCCCCTGTAGTGGGCCTGCGCTTGCTGCTGGTGGGAGACCGGTTGACCGCCGAACCGCTAAACCTCATGTCGACGGACCCAGCTGTAATGCATGGCCAGGCTGAGGTTTCCGGGACGCCGATTCCGGTCAGCGTCGTTCTCGGCTGCCTAGCAGCCGGCATGTCCGCCGAGGGCTTCCTCCCCCAGTACCGACGTTGCCGGTGGAGTCCGCGCCGCCGCCTATGGCGCGCTTCTGGCCAGGGAGAGATACTTCCGTTGACACCGCGATGAAGGTCAAGCTCGATGAAATCCGGCCCGCCTGCGCCGCGAAGGTGCTCAGTATCGCCGGCTTGGACGTCGACACCGTGACGAGCGAGGTCTCGCCGGCGCGAACGCCTGGCGTGCTCGCCCCCGCCACTGCGGCCGGGCGGATGCTGGTCACCCTTGATCGTGGCCTAAGAGCCGAGCACGGCGACGGCAGGCCACGCACCCGGCCAAGTCACAGCGGCGCAGAAGTCGGGCTACCTCGAGCCGAAGGGGTTCTGCTTGGGGGGCACTGTCATCTGCGCTCCCGACGATCTCGATGCCACACGCGACGTGACTCCATGTCTCGCGGGTGCTAGAGCCTTGACGGCGCAACCGTCTGCGGCCATGCTATCGAAGCAACGACTGGGACCTGCGACGGAGGAGGGGCTCCCGGGGGCCCAGTTAGGGGAGCGTCCTGCAGTGTCAGCCACTCATGCTGTAGACGAGATCGATCAGATCAAGGCCGCGTTCATGTCCGTGGAACCGCCATCTGCGCGGCAGCCACGCGCTGAGATCCTGAACTCGTGGCAACGCTCTCGGGCTGCGCTTGGCACGCCCACGGACCTCCATGAGATACCCCAAGTCTCAGTGGACCTTCTCGATTCGGCTCTTTTGGACACGTTCGAAGCGCCGTTGCAGCGCTTTGCCGACACGCTGGACGGCACCGGGCTGGGGTTGTTACTCGCCGACTCTTGTGGCCGCATCCTGCAGCGCTGGGGCGATAGGTCTGCTCAATTGCACTACGACCGAGTGGGCACGATGCGTGGTTCGGTGCTTGCCGAAGACGCCGTGGGGACGAATGGCGTCGGCACCGTTGTTGCTACCGGCAACCGAGTCCAGATCAGCGGCGCTGAGCACTTCGCTGATTTCTACAGCGGAGCCGTGTGCACCGGTGCGCCTGTCACTCATCCAGTCACCGGGCGCCTTCTCGCGGTTGTGACTTTGTCATGCGACATCACCCCCCGGTCCGAACTGCTTCCTCCGCTGTTGCAGAGCGCGGTTTTGCAACTCGAGGAGCACGTCCTCGATGTCGAGCAACCGGCGTCTCGGCGGATGATGGCCGCCTTCCTGAAGTTGTCCCGCACGAGAGGTGAGCCAGTCTTGGGCTTGGGACCGGACGGGCTCTTGGTGCAGAACAGTCGGGCAAGTCGGCTCTCGGCGAGTGAGCTGGACAGGATTACCAGCATCTGCGAGTCGCAGACCTCGGAGGGGTCGCGGCGGGTGGCAGCAGAAGGCGTCCACATCGAGGTGACGTCCCTAGAACGCAACAACCACGTTGTGGTGGTGCTCGATCACCGAGAAGCCTCACGCTCCCAAGGCCCGCCGCGCGCTGTAGCAGCTAATCGGCTGGTGGGCCGGTCGCCGGACTGGTTCGCCGCAGTACGCGCGGTCGATATGGAGCGTCATGCTGGTTCGCCGGTGATCATTGCGGGTGAACACAGCGTCGGAAAGTTGTCACTCGCCCTGGGCTCGCCGTACTCGCGGCTCAAGGAAATGGACGGGCTAGAGCGAAATGCGTATCTCGACGCCGCTGAGAGTCATGTTCTCGGGTCGCAGGAATGGCTCTGGCGGCTGTCCGCAAAGTTGAACTCTGGAAAGCGAGTAACGATCCGGGGCGTGGAATCACTCGGATCTCACGCACAGGCGGGCCTACGCTCGCTTTTGGAGCAGGCTTCCTGCGAATCCCCGGTCATGTTGACCATGACGCCCGACCAACGCGCCGATGCAGAGTCGCTTGCCTTGCGGCTGGGAGGCCGGTGCGTCTGGGTACCGGCGTTGCGGGACCGCGTGGCGGACCTGCCAGCGCTGTGGGACGCATTCACCGAGTCGATTACACCGGCGCGAAGGCTGGTGGTGCGGGCTGACGCGATGGCTATCCTGCGGGCACATTCCTGGCCGGGCAATCTGGCCGAGCTACAATCAGTAGTCCGAACCTTGGTGACGGCCCCTCCCAGGGGACCAGTCTCCCCTCAGCACCTGCCCGACAGAGTCCGCGGGTCGGGGGGATCGCTGACGCTGATCGAGCGAGTCGAACGTGAGGCAATACGGCAGGCATTGGCGGAGGCGGAAGGCAATCGAGCCCAAGCAGCCGAGATACTCGGGGTCTCCCGGGCGACTGTCTACCGCAAGGTCAAGACCTACCATCTCTGAGGATTCGCCGACCTCACTTACGCAGCCCCCTGGGTAGTCGTGAGTGCTCGGTTGTCGCTGAGCCGGCTTGCGATGCGCGGCACAAGTACCCGCCCCAGAACTACAAAAAGGAGAACCGCGGACTGGGCTATCAGTTGCCGGGAATCGGGCCACCCTAGAGCACGCAGCAGTTGTCCGAGCTGGGTCAGGAAGAGTGCCGCGATTCCGGACGCGACCACGGACGCGATCCCGCCTGACAGTGCGGTCCCCCCGAGGACGACCGCGGCGACGCTCGGCAGCAGGTAGGAATCGCCCAGGAAGAGTGGCGGGGTCTTGGTGTACCCCGCGAGCATCACCCCGCCTGCGCCGTAGCTCATGCCCGCGAAGGTGTAGGCCAGCGTTTGATAAAGGTGCACCCGTACCCCAAGTGCGAGAGTCGCTCGTTCGCTAACGCCAGCAGCGGTAAGACGTCGTCCAACGATCGAGCGCTGGGTGACGACACCAGCCACCGCCATGATCACCACGGCAACCAACACGGTGTTAGGCACGCCTAGGGTGCGGTCGAGTGCGAACTGGTTCAACGCTAGGGTCGCGCCGGAGGGTGTGCCGTTGGCGATGGAAAAGACGATTCCGAGCAAGATTACGTTCATGCCGAGTGTCGCGACAAGCGGCATGACCCGCAGGTAGGTGACCAAGACGCCGTTTAATGCGCCAACCAGGCCGGGCGCCAGCACCGCTACGAGTACAGCCGGCGCAAGGGCCCAGCCTCGCTCCTGTGGTAGGGCAGTGCAGAGCACCGCCCCTAGCGCCAGCATCCCGGGAACCGACAGGTCCAGACCGCGCTGCTGCACCACGAGTGTTTGCCCGGCAGCGACGACGGCGAGCACAGCAGCGAAGGGCAGCATGCTTAGGATCGGTGCTGACCCAAGGCTGCCCGGAGCGATCAACGGGCTAACTAGGAATAGGGCAAAGGTGGCGAGCCAGATGGTCGAGGTTCTTGCAGCGAGAACCTGTCGCAGGTTCAGGCTGCGTCCAGGAATCGATGACATGTTAGGACCTTCGAGTCCGGCGCAGGGTAGCGAACAGTACCGCGGCACCAATGATGATCAACCCGGGAAGCAAGTAGGCCCACGCCTGAGAAAGCCCGAGGAACGGTGATGCGCTGAGTAGCTGCTGCACGAGGAGGGAGGCTGCGAGTACGCCGATGAAGGACCCGCGACCACCGAAGACGCTGGCGCCCGCGAGCACCACGATCGTGATGGATGAGAGCGTGTAGCCAACGCTTGGGCGTCCGTCACCGGTGCCAATCTGTGCCATGACTAGGAGCGCAGCCGGGAACGCCAGGAGGGAACAGAGTACATAGGACAAGAGCTGAACACGGCGTGTTCTAATTCCGAGTTTTTCCGCCGCTTCGCGGCGTGACCCCAGCCCACGCAGGTTCAGGCCCCAGCGAGTGCGGCGTAGCGCGACCTCGAGGACAAGTGCCAGGACGGTGGCGATGACTGTCGCAATCGGCACGAACCCAAGTCGTGCGGTCATCTGGGTTGTGATGTTGGGGTCGATCACCCCGCCAGGAACACTGCGCCACGTCAGGAACAAGCCTTGCATCGCCATGAAGGTGACCAGCGTCGTGACCACGGGGTCTACCTCGAGATACGTGACTATGTATCCGTTCAGCAGGCCAACCACCAGGGCCACAAGGAGCATCAGAACCAAGCCTATGACAGGGTTCCCGTCAGCTGTGATGTGGAACGAGGCGATGACGACCAGCAGGCCCATGAGGGGACCGACGGACAGGTCGATACCAGCTCCGAGGACCACCAGATGTTGAGCAGCACCGACCAGAATGAGTGGAGCTGCCGCGAACAAGAGGTTGTTCAGGTTGAACGCGGACAGGTAGGAGGAGCTGGTGAGGCTGACCGCAAGGGCAAGAAGCAAGAATGCCAGAGCAAGCACGGCAGCCGGGGACTGATCTCCTCGCAACCACTGCCCTAGCCACCCTAGCCGTTCCGCCTTGGATTTGACCCTGCTTCGGACGGTGGTAGACGTCAGAGCGGCGCGTGTGATGCCTTCCTCGGTGACGTCTGTGCCCACGAGTTCTTCCACGACCGCTCCCCGCGACACGATGAGCACGCGGTCGCAGAGCCCTTGGAGTTCAACACCATCGCTGGAGAGGACGAGGACAGCTGCTCCTCGATCCGCCACGTCACGAATAGTCTGGTAGATGTCGACTCGCGCGCCGGCATCCACCCCCTGCGTCGGTTCCTCCGCCAGCAGCACCGCGGGGTTGCTTAGAAGCGTGCGCGCCATGACCACCTTCTGCTGGTTGCCGCCCGATAGGGACTTAACCGGGGTGGTGGTCGTGGGTGTCTTAATACGGAACTTCTTGACCTGTTCGAGGGCCCGGGCGGTCACGCGGTGTTGCTTCACCAGGCCAGCGGACGCTACTTGGCCCAGGGTCGTCACAACAATGTTGTCGGCGACGGAGAGCGGCAGGAAGACGCCTTCGTCGTGGCGATCGGAGGGTACATAGACGATGCCTTGCTTCACTGCGGCTGCACTGGATCCCAGACGCAACTTCTGTCCGGCGACGCTAACGTCGCCAGTAGCCTTGCCTAGCCCCGCCAGCGCTCGGATCAGTGAGCTTTGTCCGTTGCCCTGGACACCGGCGAGCCCAACGATCTCACCGGCCCTGACCGTAAGGTCGACGTCCGCGAAGTTCTGTCCAGAGAAGCCACGAACTCGAAGCTGTTCGGTCTCGGTTACGGTCCCGGCAATGCTCCCCTTGATGGAAAACACTGCGTCGAGCGAGCGGCCGATCACCAGGGCGACGATGCGGTGCTCATCAACGTCATCCGCGCGAAAGGTGCCTCGGGTCTGTCCGTCACGGAGTACCGTCACGCGGTCGGCGATCTGGAGCACTTCGGGGATCCTGTGAGAGATGTACACCACCGCCGCACCAGCCGCCGTCAAGCTCCGGACCTGGGTGAACAGGCGTTGGACCTCTTCGAGACTGAGATGCTCCGTGGGCTCGTCGAGGATCAGCACCTTCGGGTCCAAGGCCAGAGCCTTGGCAATCTCGACCACGAACCGTTGCTCGACAGACAGATCGCTGACTCTGGACTTCGGGTCAATGCCCATCTCCCAGATCGCTAGCTTCTCCGTTGTCCACGACGCGGCCTTGCGAATGCCGCCAACCCGTTCGTATCCCACGCCAATCGCCATGTTCTCGGCGACTGTGAGATCCGGTAGCAGAGCCGGGTCTTGGCGGACGATGCCAAGCCCCAGCTCACGAGCGGCTTCCGGAGAGGCGCTGGGCAAGCGGTTGCCGTCAATCTCGACTCTCCCCCGGTCAGCCTGCAGGGCCCCCGAGGCCACCGCCATCAGAGTCGACTTGCCGGCGCCGTTCTCGCCGACCAAGGCGTGGACTTCGCCAGGGGTGACATCCAGATTCACGTCGGCGAGTGCACGGACGCCCACGAACGACTTGTAGATGCCGCGCAGCGAGAGAGCGGCCCTCTCGGGAGGATTCCCCATCTCGCCATGCCCTCGGCCTGTGACCGTTTGTGATGCCGACATCCGTTCTCCTGCGCTCATTGGGCGAGATATCCGCCATCGATGACCAGCTCGGACCCAGTCACGAAACTTGCCTCGTCACTGGCGAGGAATACGGCGCCGTAGGCGATCTCTTCCGGCAGCCCTGCCCGACCCATCGGGGTTTGGCCCACCACATACTCGTTCACCGCCGGATCCTGCGCCTCCGTGAGCGGAGTAAGGATGAAACCCGGATGCAGAGAGTTGACCCGGATGTTCTCCTTGGCGTAGCTGATGGCGGCGCTCTTAGACATGTTGCGCACTGCACCCTTGGTGGCGTGGTAGGCGTGCGCGCCGGTAACAGCGGCATTTCCCCAGATCGAGGAGATGTTAATGATCGATCCGCCACCGTTGGCAAGCATCAAGGGGACTACTTCGCGCATGCCCAGCCATACACCCGTCTGGTTGACGCTGACTACACGGTTCCAATCCCCGAGTGTCGCCTCATGCAGGGTGTCGTACGCGATGATCCCGGCATTGTTGACCAAGACGTCCACCCGCCCGTGGCGGTCGGCCACGTCGGCAACGACCTGTCGCCAGGCGTCCTCGCTCGACACGTCGAGCTGTCGGTAGCCGACCTCCTCGTCGTACGAGCAAGTATCGGCTCGCCCGGTTGCCACGACGATCGCGCCTTCGCCTGCGAACACTTCTGCGATGGCGCGACCGATGCCACGGCCGGCACCGGTGACAATGGCGACCTTGCCGGTGAGTCGGTTCATTGATCAACCTTTCGGGACAATGCCGCGCAGTGTGCTGGCCGCGCGAAGAGATGAGCACGGCTGCCACCACCGGGCGCAAGAACTACTTGAAGAGGGCCTGGAGTTGCGACACGCTCAGGCCGGAGGACAGAATCGCGTCCGGCGGGAGGGACTTAACGCACTTAGGAAGCTTCGACTTGTCGGTCGAGTCCTCAATGATCTGCAGTGTGTATTTGGACGGCTCGTCGTCCACGATTCCGTTATACGCAGCCAGCCCCTTGTGGAGGGCGACCGTGACGACCCAGTTCCGTGAGGACTCGGTCGCTACCTGGAAATTCGGGTACTTGGCCTTGTATTGGTACCAGAGGCACGCGAACTCGTTGGAGTCATTGGCGGACCAAACCGGAAGCGGCTTACCTGCGGCAACGAACGCCCGTATGCCACCAACGCTCCCGCCGCCGTAGTCGGCCACGATGCCGTCGATCTTCTTGTACTTCGTGATCAGCCCAGCCACAACCTGCTGCGTCTTGCCTGGCTCCCAATCGGTATTGACCGGACCGTCGGTGTTCAGCAGATGGATAGCCGGCGACTTCTTCGCCGCCTCAACGACACCATCGTAGACACCCTTGCTGTACGAGTTGCCGGCAATCCCGCCCAGCATGACGAGGTTGCCCTTGTTGCCCATCGCCTTGGTCGTCCAGTCAGCGAGAGCCGAGCCGTAGGTCTTGATGTCCTCGGCAACGAAGTCCACGTAGTCCGTTCCGGGAACTCCACCCGGCGACCCCACGAATGGCACAACCTTCACTCCGGCTGCGGTCGCCTTCTTAACGGTGGGGAGCAACGCTTCGCCGGCGTCCGCGAAGGTGACTATGACGTTGGCGCCCTGGGCGACGAGGGAATTCATGTCGGCGATCGCCTTCTGGGTGTCACCTTGTGCGTCGGTGTAGATGACCTTCTTGACGTTGGAGCACTTCTTCGCGTCATTCTCGAGGAGCGCCCGCGTGATCTTGCGCCACGAGTTGCCACCGAAACCGTCCGCGAAGCCAACCACGATCGGCTTGGTACCGCAGAACTTCGAAACATCCTGAATTTGACCCTGGGTACCCACGATTCCGAGCTTCTGACCCTTCACCGGTCCGCTGGATGAGCCTCCTCCACTCGATGATCCTCCGCTGGCCGGGGAACCGGTTGAGCAACCGGCGAGGAGAACCCCCACCGAGAGAACGACAAGCGGGGTCGTGTACTTCGGCAACATAGTGATCTCTCCACCTCTCGGGGTCGCGCGCTCGGACTAGGCGCGGCACTTGCCCGGAGTCTGTCCGACGCCATCTGAGTGATCTGCGTCACTCTGAGAAGGCGGCGTCGCAATATGCGACACCCCTAACGCGCCGCTAGAGCCCTCCTTCAGGGTGTGGTCACGTAGCCCCCTCGGAGTTTCCTTCGACGCGGAACTCCCCTTGACCGTCCGATGTACCAGGGAGCAGCCGCATGAGCATGGCCGAGCCAACCGACCTTCTGGGTCAGATCTACGCTGAGTGGACCGAGGAGTTCACGGCCGTCCCCGACATGTCCCTCCGTCTGATGCGCATCGTGTTTGAGGACTGGCAGAGAGCAACCGCTGAGTGTCCTGCTGTGAGTTACCAGAATGTGGCGATCGGTGGGGTGCCTGGCGTCCTCGCGGCTCCGCTCGGCGCAGCAGAATGCGAGATCCTGGTGCTCATGCACGGGGGCGGGTTCGCGCTCGGATCATCGGCCAGCCATCGAAAGCTGGCGGGGCATCTGGCCAGCGCCTGTGACGCCCAGGCCTTTGTAGTCGACTTTCGACTTGCACCGGAGCACAAGTATCCCGCGGCTATCGAAGACGGCCTGGCAGTGGTCGACGCGCTGCTCGAGCAGGGCCACTCGATGTCTGACATCACCCTCGTCGGCGACAGTGCCGGCGGGAACCTTGCCATCGCCATGGTGCTCCGACTCCTGCAGGACGGTTCGGAGCCGCCCTCAGGCGTAGTGACGATTTCGCCATGGCTCAACATGGAAAACGACGGGGAGACCATCGAGACCAATAACGACACCGACTTCCTGATCACCCGGGAGGGCCTGCAAGGAAACATCGATCGCTACATCGACGGTGCCGCCGATCCCACCGATCCGTTGGTCAACCCGCTGTACGCCGACCTTACGGGGTTTCCACGCCTGTACATTTGCGCCGGCGACGTTGAGTCACTGTACTCCGACAGCGTCCGCCTGCATCTGCTGGCGCAGAAGCAGGGCGTAGACGTCACATTCTCTGTCGGCAAGGGGCAACAGCACGTTTACCCCATCATGGCCGGTAACAACTCATCCGCGGATGAGGAGATCGCTTCCATCGCGGCCTGGTACCGCGAGGGGCGCTGAGCCCTCACTGTCCATCTCGCATTCGTCAGGAAGGATTCACTTATGTCATCCCAAGAATCTACATACGACGCCATCGTGATCGGGGCGGGGTTTTCCGGCCTAGCGTTGTTACACCACTTGCGCGAAATCGGGCTCAAGACGCTTGTCGTCGACGGCGAGGACGGAATTGGCGGCACGTGGTGGGTGAATCGATACCCCGGCGTTCGCACCGACAGCGAATTCAGCTACTACTCCTTCTCGTTCTCCCGCATAGTGCGTGACGAGTGGACCTGGACTCAGCGCTACCCCGGCGGTGACGAAGTCCTTAGCTACCTCAACTTCGTTGCTGACAGACTGGATCTCCGGAAGGACATTCGGCTGAACACGTTCGTCGACAAGGCCGTATACGACGAGGGTGAGAACACCTGGACCGTCCACGTTGCGGACGGCGACACTCTTACCACGAAGTACCTGATCAGCGGGATGGGCGTTCTGTCCCAGGCAATCTATCCCGACATCCCCGGTATCGACCGCTTCCAGGGAGAGAGCTATCACACGGCTCACTGGCCGCGAACTGGTGTCGATCTGTCCGGCAAGAAGGTCGGCCTTATCGGACTCGGTGCCTCCGGAATCCAGGTATTGCCAACGATTGCGTCGGAAGTCGACGAGCTTTATGTGTTCCAACGCACGCCCAACTTCGTCGTCGAAACGAACAACGACAGCGTATCCGAATCTGAGATGCAGCATGTCCGTCAAACCTACGACGAGATCTACGCGCGGGCTGCGGCCCACCCATTCGGTGTGGACATGGTTCCGGCAGAGCACAGCGCGCTTGAAGTCAGCCCAGAAGAGCGTGAGCGCATCTTTGAGAGCAAGTGGAACGAGGGCGGATTCCACTTCGCCAACGAGTGCTTCAACGACCTCGCAACCAACCACGAGTCGAGTGAGCTTGCCGCCGAGTTCATCCGCAAGAAGATCGCGCAAATCGTCAAGGACCCGGCTACGGCAGAACTGCTTTCCCCACGAACCTACTCCTTCAATGGCAAGCGCGTACCTACCGGACACGGGTACTACCACGCCTTCAACCACGACCACGTCCACCTGATTGACACCGCGAGCGTTCCTATCACCGAGGTTACGGAGCGGGGGCTGAAGGTCGGGGACACCGACTACGAATTGGATGTCATCGTCTACGCGACAGGATTCGACGCGATGACGGGAACCCTCACCAACATCGACATCGTCGGTCGAAGTGGCCTCACTCTGCGTGAGAAGTGGGAGCGTGATGGGCTTGCTTCAAACATGGGCATCAACGCTCACGGCTTCCCGAACTTCTTCATGTCCTTGGGACCCCAGACCCCGTACTCGAATCTCGTCGTTCCTATCCAGCTTGGCGCACAGTGGCTGCAGCGGGCTCTGAAGTGGGCCGCGGAGAACGACATCAAGTGCTTCGAGGCAACGCCCGACTCAGAGCAATGGTGGGCCGAAGAGACCGACCGCGCCGGCAGGGCAACGGTTATGTATAGCGAAGGCAAGAAGGCCAACGCTTGGTTCCTCGGCAAGAACAAGCCGGGCAAGCCTGAAGAGTTCCAGGTGTATATGGGTGGCGGTCACGTTTATCAGGAGCACGCTCGTAAGGCTGAGAAGGATGGCTATCGCTCCTTCCTGGCCGGGGCGTCTGCTGCAGAGTCCGTGGACGCCTGAAGGTCGATCGACTCGCCGGCAATATTGCAATCATCACGGTTGCCTCATCGGCATGAGACGTTCTACCGCTGACACTTTCACAGCGAAGGTGTTGCCGTCGCCGTGATCGACGTCGATGACACGGCAGGCGAGGGGAGCGCGGAGACGATCACGGACAGTGCCGGGATACCGACCTTCTGGAGACTCAATGTCAGCGACGAGGCCACCATCAACGCTGTCATCGAGGAGGTCGTTGAGCAGTTCGGCAAGCTCGACATTCTCATCAATCAGCGGGGGGATTGGGCCGGACAAGCCGACGCACCAGGTAAAGATTAAGGACTCGACCAGCAGTTCGCGCACCACATTGGGTGAACATGGTGCATCGGGGTACGGTGCTCACATTTTTCGTGGAGGGCGTCGCCGCCGAGGAGCGCGGCGGCCTCCGGAAGTAGGAAGGAGTGATGACGGCGAACCAGTCAAGTTGACGCCTAGGTCCGCCGCAGGAAGTCGCCTACGGGGTCTTGTATCTGGCCTCGGCTGAGGTCGACTGGGTGACTGATTTGAACCTGCTTATCGATGAAGGCTACATCGCCCGCTGACCTAGAAGGGAAACTCGGAAGACATGACGACTGAGGACCCAGCACCGACTGCGACCCTCCGCGGACACCCGGTGCCGTTGGGGTTGTACATCGACGGAACCTGGAGCATGCGGCAGCGAGTGTTCGAGGTACTCAATCCCAGCGACGGATCGAGTGTCGCCAGCCTCCCGGACGCAGAGCCTGACGACGCCGTTCGGGCACTCGACGCGGCCAGCAAGGCGCAACGGGATTGGGCTGGATGGGCGCCTCGCGCCCGCGCAGACCTGTTCCACACCGCGCACCGTCTGATGCTCGAGCGAGCCGGCGCCTTCGCAGACATCATCACCATCGAGAGCGGCAAACCGCGCAGCGAGGCAGAGGGTGAGTTCGCACTCTCAGCGGCGTTCTTCGGCTGGTACGCGGAACAGATCGCCCACTTGCACGGCAGCTACGCGCACGGGTCGCCGGGTGGATACCGGGTCATCACCACACACCAGCCTGTGGGCCCGTGTCTGCTGATTACGCCTTGGAACTTCCCCCTGCTGATGTCGGCTCGGAAGGCCGGAGCCGCGCTGGCGGCTGGTTGCACTGTAGTGATGAAGACGGCAAAGGAGACGCCACTCACGGGTGCCTACTTCGTGAAGAGCTTGCACGATGCCGGGTTCCCGCCCGGAGTCGTGAACCTCATCCACACAGCCAACTCGGCACCGATCTCCCGAGTTCTCCTTGACGACCCTCGGTTACGCAAGATCAGCTTCACGGGATCGACTGGGGTCGGCGCTGAGTTGCTCGTCGGTGCCGCTCGCAACATCGTCAACGCGTCTATGGAGCTGGGTGGCGACGGGCCCTTCATCGTGTTGGACGATGCCGATGTCGACCTGGCGGTCGAGCAGGCGCTCGTGTGCAAGTTTCGCAATGCCGGACAGGCCTGCGTTGCCGCCAATCGGATAATCCTACACGAGGCCATTTCGGGTGAGTTCACCGATAAGTTCATTGCCGGCAGCAAGGCTCTGCTGGTGGGAGACGGGTTCCAGCCCGGCGTCGAGGTAGGTCCCATTATCAGTGAAGCTCAACGCGCGAGGGTGATTGATCTGGTCGAGGCCTTCCGCCAACTCGGGGCCGAGGTGCTCACGGGAGGCTCTTCGATCGAAGGCGACGGCTTCTTTTATGAGCCTACAGTTCTCAATGTGGGCAGCCGCGACAACGACCTGTGCCGTGAGGAGCTATTCGCCCCAGTCGCGACGTTATACACGGTTGGCAGCGCTGCAGAGGCGATCAAGTTTGCAAATGATACCAAGTACGGTCTTGCCTCCTACCTCTTCACCCGAGACTTATCCCGAGCGATCACGCTCTCCGAGGCCATGGACTTTGGAATGGTCGGGATCAACCGGGGAATCATGGCCGATCCCGCGGCGGCGTTCGGGGGGGTCAAGGCGTCCGGCCTCGGTCGAGAAGGTGGGCAAGACGGGATCTACGAGTTCCTGGAGCCAAAGTACTTGGCCCTCACGATCGACGAGCAGAAGGCCTACCAGTGACCGTCACAGCAGTTAGCCCGAGCGTGAACTCCTTGGGACTTGGGTTGCTCCGCCAACCGGCGGCCGTGATCTTCGGACCGGGTCAGCGTCATCAGCTGCCGCACATCCTCCGGGACATCGGGTTACGGGTACTGCTGTGCACCGATCAACGCATGGAGCAAGATCCGGTCTTTGGGGACCTGGTGGCATCCACGCGTGCTCAGGGACTCGACGTTTCCGTGTTCTCCAGGATCGACCCTGACCTGCCCCGCGCGAACCTCCTCGACCTGGTCGAGACCTACCCGGTCGGGAGCTTCGACGTGCTGGTGGGAATCGGCGGTGGCAGCGTCATGGACTTCGCTAAGGTGGCTTCCATCCTGCTCGCCCGTGGCGGGGACGTCCAAGAGCTGTACGGCGAAAACATTGTCGATGGCCCCGGGCTCCCGCTAGTCACCGTACCGACGACAGCAGGAACCGGTGCCGAGGTCACGTGCATCTCGGTTGTCTACGACCCCGATAAGGAAATGAAGGTTGGGGTGGCCAGCCCGTACCTCGAACCAACCGTTGCGCTCATCGACCCCGAACTGACACTGACCTGTCCGCCCGGGCTGACGACGGCCACCGGCTCTGATGCGTTGTCGCACCTTGTTGAGGCGTTCACTGCCAGGGCTAAGAACCCGACCGCTGCGGACATCGAAACGCACCTGTATGTGGGCAAGAACCGCCTAGCAGACCTCTACTGCCGCAACGGTTTTGCCCTCGTCAATACGTCCTACGAGCGCATGGTTGCTGACCCAAGTGACATCGAGGCTCGCAGCGACACCATGATGGCGGCATTCAACGGCGGAATGGCGATAAACACTGCAGGAACGGCGGGTGCGCACGCCATCCAGTCACCGATCGGAGCCTTGACCCACACCCCTCACGGCCTCGGCGTAGGAGCGCTTTTGCCTTACGTGATGCGCTACAACCTCCCAGCACGCGAACAGGAGTTCGCCGAGCTGGGCCGGCTCTTCGGCGTGATTGCGGGACAAGAGTCGCTCACATCCCAGGCCCGCGCAGGCGTACTCCGCGTTGACGAGCTCCTGCGCACAATCGGCTGTCCTCTGAATCTGCGGGCTTTGGGCCTGGAGCCCCGCGACTTCACATTCGTTGCCTCGCAGGCGATGCTGGCAACCCGGCTGACGGCCAACAACCCCAGGGAGCTGACCAAGGACGTCATCGTCGAGATCCTGCACAGAGGCTACGAGGACGACAAGACATGGTGGAATGCATGACCGCATCCCCCGAGCGTGTCGTCACGGTCGTAGGTTCTGGGTCGATCGGGGTCGCGTTCGCTCTGCTGTTCGCTCGCTCGGGTTGGAGGGTCCGCTGCTGGGACGTCGCCGGCGATGCCCTCGTTAGAGCGGAGGAGGACCTTCGGGGCCGGCTGCGGCTCCTGCGTCAGCACACTCTGTTGCCGGAGCCTGAGGAAACGGTGATCGCGCGCGTGAGCTTCCATGAGGACCTCGCGGAAGCCGTAGTCGGGAGCGATCTGGTGCAGGAGTGCGCGCCCGAGAACCTGGGCGTCAAGCGAGAGCTGCTCGCACGCCTTGCATCGATCACATCGGAGAACGTCGTGCTAGCGAGCTCATCATCCGCGATCGTCCCCAGCGCGATGATTCCGGCCGTAGGTGGCGACCGGATGCTCGTAGCCCATCCGGGCAAC
>JAABUK010008322.1_pt1 | contig 14604 bp, 21 predicted proteins | sample 5559141 | NCBI WGS metagenome assembly JAABUK01 (sample SAMN10711869, study PRJNA513367) | rock metagenome | isolation source: Antarctica rocks | place: Antarctica: Victoria Land, Pudding Butte nord | collected 2016-01-03
TTTCCATTAAGACGCTACATCAAAGTGCTGTGTAATGAACAGTGATCGTGACCACACAAGCAAACAATCTAAACAGCAGTGACACTCTCTATGTACACTCTGATCCCAGCAGTTTACCGAGCTTTGCTGAGTAGTGCAGTTTCGGGGATTGGTCATGGGACTCATTCCACTAAGAAAGTAAATGAAGAAGAAGCCTCACCTTGACGAAGGGTGCAAGGCAGTTGGTTGTGCAGGAGGCGTTGGAGATGATGTCATCTGAGTGCTTGTAGTCCTGCTCGTTGACACCGCACACAAAGGTGGGGATGTCATCGCCCTTTGCTGGGGCTGTGATCAGGACCTTCTTGGCTCCAGCCTGCATTGACAGAGGGGACATGGAGTGAAAACACGCACTAAGCACTGCAACAGAAGTGAACAGGGCCTGTCTTGATGAGAGGCTGCAGTCAGCTACTCACCATAACACACCTATGACAGAGAATATATGTCAGCCAAAAATGCAAAATGCAATTGTTCATATTGCTGAGAGAAAAATTTGCAACACACAAACACGAATATCATTGCATATGAGATCTGTCTGAGCAGTGCCTGCCAGTGCTCAGGCATATATCAGTTACGATGGTATTCATGTTCCTGTGTAGCAAAAGTTCCTCCCAGCATTGTGAGCAAGTGCGTGAGCAATGGCAGTCATTGTATGGCCTGAGAATGCAAATAAGAAGCCAGTTTCAGCTCTTCAGTGAGCTGGCTGCAGAACGCAGACGCGGCTCCTGCTGTATCGTCTGCTGCTTGTAATAACAAGTATGTGGTCATATAGCAAAGCATTGCACATGCATGGCTGCAACATTTTGCAAGCAAACAAATCAAGAAGCAGTGAGGTCAGGCTGGTTCATTGATAGGCACCTGAATATGCTTGGATGCTCCTGATCTGTTGATGAACACACCAGTTCCCTCAATGACTAGGTCAACGCCCATCTCTCCCCATGGAAGCTTTGTGGGGTCGCGGTTGGACACAACGCGGATAGACTTGCCGTCCACGCTGATGTGCTCATCGTCAACCTGCTTGACGTCGGCAGCGAAGGTTCCCAAAATTGTGTCGTACTTGAGCAAGTGGCTGGCCTGCTTGACTCCTCCAGAGTCGTTCAAGGCAACGACCTCCAAGAGTGAGTTCTCACGTCCGTGCCAGCAACGCAGAAAGTTGCGTCCAATACGTCCGAATCCGTTGATGCCAACCTTGATTTTCTTCTCTGACACAGTGACCTTCTTGCTGCCAGTGGTGCCCTGCAGTACGTACGGGGAAGACTGAGACTGTCGGAGGCTGCAGTGAAGCCTGTGCCGCTGTCGGTGCTAAATATAAAGCCTGACTGCAAAGTACCACCGACAAGCTACCACAGAAAAAACTTACAGTGGTTGCCTGTGTGGCGACTCGGCTGGCCAAAGTCTGCTCCTGGCGTCCGCACTTCAATGCATTTGCATTCCTCAGTCCAGAGAACTCAGTGAAGGCGGCAGCTGGCTGCAGCAAACAAGATCTGCTCACACCCAGAGGGTCAACTTGAGACTGAGCATGCAAGCTACAGCAAAGCTAATGTACTCCCCACAGTACAACTGGCTGCAGCAGTTATTCAGGCTTGCAATGAGTAGGCTAGATGCAGCAAACACTGCAGAGTGTGCAGATAAGAAGCGAGGCATGCCAAAAGCTGCAGACAGTGTCGACACACTCTCAGCCCCGAACGACAAGTATACAAAGCACCCAGCTCCCATGCAAGTTCAGCGGATGCTGTCGCCGAAAGGGCAACAGCTCGAACTTCCAGAGAGCAAGATCAGTACCTGCACGGAGGCACGACGGGGAGCAGCGACCCTCTTGTTGGAGACCAAACGTGTTCCGGCAACGGGACATGTTGTTGAGAACGCCATTTTATTAGTGACGCCGATGCTGAGCGAGTTCTGCAAGCTTTGTCGCGCAACAGATCAGGCGCAAGTAGGGCCTTCAAGCCTCACAGTACATTATCCGTGCTCTTATTTTGACCCCGAGATAATCCTATTATACTTTTCGCCAGGCCGGGTCTGCAGAAGACCCGGGAATACAATGGGAAACGCATTGGGGCCGGCCCGACTATCTTCTCTGCGTCAGGCCCCATGCGGCCAGATCAATGGGGGGCCAGGCCCCAAACAGCAGGAGCCATACTCTAACAGAGCCACAGACCTGAGTCACTGGAAACGTCAACAAGCCTGCTGTAACAGCTGCTGCAGATCAAATCCGAGATCAGTGTGTGCATATGAACAAATCGGCAGACATGCATGGGTTTGCATGGTAACCGGTAACAGGTACCTTATCTTCTTCAAATTTTGTCCTGAAGACATGCAAGCTGCTTTCTTTGTTTCGCTACTTTCCCGCAGGGCATTTTCGCATTCACACACTCACACATCTAAACTAACTTGTGCCACAGACTTGGCCTGATTGCTCGTGCGGGTGAACGCGGATCACGTGCAGGGAGCGGTAAAGCTGGATTGCAGCACTGAGCACTCAGGCGAAATTGCCAACAGGTTTTTCAATTGTTAGCAATTGCGATTGCTAATTACAATAGGGATAGGGTGAGATTGCTAAAACGAGTAGGGGTGACCCTTGGCAAGGGACACAGACAAATGCAGACTGCTGGACAAACATATCATGCCACACTGCATTTTTACTGCATCAGTACGGTATCTTTCAGTTACTGTAATCGAAGTGTTTTGGTACAAAGTAGCTGTGACTACTTGTGCAAGTGTAGAGCAGAATCGTGCGCAACTCAATTCAGAATAAGGGTAGGCTCAGACAGCTTTGCACCCCATCCATCATGTCATGTTGGCAAGGCTCGAGTCCCACTTGCAATACTCAGGTGCAACACCATGATGTGAAAGCTGATCGAGATGGTCAAATCATGTCTTTTCTGCTGCTTTGTCAAAAAATGTGAATGCTTGACTGTACTGAATTGCATCCGCTATTGAAATCCTGCTTTCTTGAGGCTTTCAATGATAGTGGATGCCTCAGGAAAAGGCCCTGCAGACTTTCTCTCAGCCACAATTTTGCCATCCTCTGTCTTAATTGAGAAGCCTTGCTGATCCTTCTCAATCTCTACACCCTCAACCTGAAGCTCTGGAAACTCTTCTTCAATTGCATCTGCCAGATCAATGAATTGGTTGACCTCATCCTGACCATATGTGACTACGACCTGCATCCAAACCAACTGTTATTGACGAGCAACAGTACACTCGGGTGGAGCAGAAGGTGAGCGTCGACACACGTGTGAAGTCATACAAGCTCTGTATGCTAATGGAAGGTCGCTGTCAAGACACTGTGCATGTGCGCTGGTACAATGTATGCGTTTTGTTGCTTAGAGTGAATTTACATCCCCAGTCATGTTCTGTCAACCCCCTTGTTGAGTCTCAAAGACAGGAAATGCAATGTCATGTATTGCTTGTGTACAAGATGCAGCAAATAAAACAGGGCTTGCTAAGACTTGCAGTGACTTTGCAGAGAAGAGACACTGATGGATCAGCAACAATTGCAAGACCTTATCAGGGGGAGGCAATTCAAAGTCTGTCTGTCATGCAAAGTGTCTCTGGCTGGCAGGCAGACGCTGAAAGCTCACTAAACTTCCTGCAAACAGCTGAGGTCCTTGAGCCTTCTCAAGTAAAGCCTTGCAAGCTTACACATCCTCTAGCGAGATAGTGTGAGCTGCGCACGTCCTCTAGTACGATATGTACCTGAGTTGACCGGCACCTGTACTGGTGTCCACTGCTGTGTTTGTGGTGTGATCGCTCGTACAGGAAGTTCACGTACTTTGTATATTTGACTCGATGCCTGGGCCGCAAGCCGGCGAAGTGTGCTTCCTCTCATGCTCGCAATCAGCGCAGATCCGAAGCGGTCGATTATGGTCAAGGCCAGCACAGCTGAAGCAGAGATTGAGGTTACGCAGTGACGCATCTTGAATTTGAAACCTGCAATTGCAAGCAGGCTGCTAGCGTTGACACTGATCGATTTCTTTATGTGTGTATGTCACAGAGAATTTGCGATGGCTGCAGGTAGGCTGTACACTCTTCTCCCCAGCTACAGGAAGCAAATGACTGCAAAGTCTATGCTCTAAGGCTCACTGTCTGCAGGAGGCCTAAGCGAGTTTGTCTGTGTGCTGCATACCCTTCATCACCAACAGCCACATCTGGCCTAGTGTGCATCTTACAGCACCCTCTCGAACACAGGTGACAGTCTTTTCTGCTGCGAGAGTCACCAAGCCATGTTGTACTTTGTCTGCTGACTTGGTAGCTTTCTCCAGGCGTGCCCTTGCCACTGTCCCACTGCTTGAGAGGTCACTGAGGGACTGCACTGTAGTCAGGGACAGAAAGTTTCAGGTCAGATCAATATGCACCTCAGTTCAACAGTTCTGCCTGTTCGCACGCACTCAGTGCTGTTGAACAAGCCAGTTAGTTTTGCAGGTTGGCAAACATATTGACCTTGACAGAGTCCTTCAGCAAGTAACTGATGGCGCTCTAAAGGGGTTTCTGCTTTTTCCAGGCCCAGGTAGGTATGGCCGGTCCAAACTTGTGCCTGGCATGGCCTCACAGCCTTACTTCCATTGTTTTATGCTGATTGTTAGAAGCATGTTTTGGCCATTCCACTGTCTACGTATTTGCAAGACCAGAAGCTGAAACGTGTGACTGTGCAGCTGCAGGCTCACAAGACTTGGATGCAGCTGTGCTTGCTATCAGGCAGGATCCTTGCCTCAGATGCTGGCCACACTGCAGCAGTAGAGCCAGCATTCTCGCTTCCCCACATCAGCGCACAACTCAGCAGGCACAGCAAGGTGGCACCACACAGTTGCACAGCAATACACACCATGCAAACAGTGGCCATGCAGCATCAGGTGCACCTGCTACACCCAAACACACAGGGCCAACAGCTTATGTAAGAAGCCTAGAACCGCTAAACTCGTCAACTTCAGCATTAGCATCAGCCACAGACTGTGCTTTGCCAGCACTTGAGAGGATCAGCAACACATTTGTGCAGAGACAGACGCAGAGCAGAGCAATGGACATCCGCAGTACGTTCTGTTTGCCATTGATGGTACATGGCAAGAAGCCAAGGAGATATACAAGGTGCATATTGCGTTCAAGACAACCAAAGCCTTGACTGTTTATAATTTCTCACATTGGAAACTCCTGTTGAGGGCTATCCATGGCTTGATCAAAAATCCACGATCTCAGGATGGTCCCTCAGCTCAAAGGAGCATTGACTTGTTCCTCTTGGAGGTCCCTCTTTGCTTTGACGGGGCCTGTTGCCTTTCATGAGCTGCATCTGAAGACTGCCTTTTGCTCACATGCACTGCTTGACTCGTGCCTTGATGACCTACTAAACCCCTGCTGGGGGTGAAACCCCTCCAGGCAAGGCATACGCCCAAAGCATGTTGCTGCTGTGCTATCAGGCTGTTGCTCCACGGCTGTTGGCATCTACCTCAGGCATCCAGCAAGTTCAGCTGCCTTGCTTCAAAAACAATCTGGACCATGCTACATTGGCATTGCGTGGAAGCATTGCCAGTTGTCCCACAAGCACGCCTTGCCAAGCTCGAGCTCAGCAAGGTATGCCATCTCTGTTTCTGTTTCCCTGACAGCCCATTCGGTGGGCATGGATAAGAACCTTGCCAGTCGCGTGTTGTGACTCATTGCGGACATAGACCTGCATGTGCCATGACAGGATGATAAATTTGGTTGATGGACCAAACGCAATGCATGTGAAACTATGCCTGATGCTCCGTGCTTGTTGGTGAGCCACTGCATTTTGCCTGGCATCAATGTTGCTGTCAGCTGCAAGCAAGGCATGCAGCCAACCTGCATGCATGGCGTGCAGCAAATGAAGAGAGCACACAGCAGGGTGTGGAGCCTGGGTCATGGCTGCTCAGGACTGAGCCAGCTGAGGGTTACGTGACCACTGCTGAGGCAGTTTCCAGGTGAGCATCAAATGTTGATGGCAACGAAAGCTGAGACATATGTCAATCTGAGCCAGGTAGTTGCAAGACAGGTTAAGATTCAACAGCATGCATCAAGACAGTTGCTTGGATGGTATGCTGGTTGTAGATCAGACAATGGCAATCCATCTGATGCAGCCAGAATTACAAAGCAACTCTGTGCATGACACACTTGCAGCGCAGTTTTAGGGCATCTGTGCATGGTTTGGGATGGTGGCACTGGTCAGCATTTGTAAGACAAGGTCAAGTTGTCCATACAAACAAGTGTCATGTAATAATGTCATGTCTGGTTTTGAGCGAGAGGCGTTTGTGCATGGGCTAGACGCTGTGGCATGTCTGAAGGTGTCTCAAATTGGTGATGCAGAGCTGTGGCGCTGATAGAAGCAGATGATGCTTCACTGCTGGACCAGCTTCTGGCTCCACTGAAGCTGATGACTCAACTACAGGTACAGCTAGGATTGTATGCCTCACCTGCTGATTGTATGGACAGGATTTGCACAGCCTTGTGTTGGACCTCGTATTGGACACATGCATCATGTTGTGAAGCTAGTGCTGTCAGTGCTTTGAACTCCGTATCGGACGCACATACACAACATCAGTGTATATGGCTCCAATGCAAAGTTTACAGTATGGGCAGATCCAGCTAGACGCATGAACTCACTGCAAGGTCCAATACAAGGCGCTGTGAACCTCAAGAGTAAGTGCCAACTTGGCAACAAATTTGCATGTCTCATAAGGTGGAACGGATTTTGGAAAGTCTGCACTTTTATGCCTTGTCATGTCTCAGTCAGTCACTGTAGGCTGTAGCACAGGACGAGTTGAAGCACAATGGAGTAGGGATAAGTGCAAGCAGGGAGTGAAGACTCATGCCACAATGTGCCATGCAGTCTGTATGGTGCAACAGTCTTGTTACCATACTCACATGTTGTCAGTAGTTCAGCAAAACATTCACCACCTTGTGTACATGCTGCCACAGGCAAAGTACAACCCAAGTCTCCAGCTCAGGCTGGATAAGCAGGCATGCAAAGAGAGATTGCTTGGCGGTGTCAAGTGACTGCAGCACAGACGTGTATAGATGATCCTTTGCAACAAGTTGCAACTGCCTGATATGGCAACCAAACTCTCAAGTCGCGGAAGCTACTTTGACCTGCATGCTAAATTCAAGCTGATTGAAATGGCTGTGTACTGTAGCACCTCACTGATAGACAGCAGCTTAAGACTGGTAATGCTGCTGAACACTCAAATAAGCCAACCAAGGTTTGTTGCGTGTAGCAGGTGGGGCGCAAAATTTGAGGCAACACAGAGGAAAATCAATGCCCACCAGCTGCAAGTTTCATGTTCACAACTTTCTGCAATGGTGTGAATAGCATCTTTGTAACTCCTTGCGGGCTTTGTAAACAGTGCAGTCTTTGTAAACAAGGTGACTGCCCCAAAAATCATACATTGTGCTAGATTGACATTGATTTCGTCTGCGCTGTATTCTTCAAAAACAGGACTTCTTAGATCTCGAATGGAAGACCAGCTCCGATGCGGAAGCCCAACATATCCAATAGCCCTCTATTGGCGACAAGCTCCACAATCAACAGTGCAAAAAATCCTATCTGCACGGAAGTCTGGGCATAAATTAGTAAGACTAATTATACAAGTACAAGGATCTTGAGGAGGCTCTCCTGTCAGCATTACTTACCATACAAGCCCTACTGTTCCACCGCTCTGCTCGTTCGACAAAGCCAAAGGTTGCAGGAGCGACCTCAGGTCTGCGCCTTGGCTGTGTGACGCCCTGTACTCAGGCACAACAGTCAAGAGAACAGTCTACAACAAAGGCGTTCTGCAACCAACCTAATGCATCTACCTGAGGTGCAGCTATTCGGCTGGACTCTTCTTTTGCCATGTCAGATTGCAAGCTTGCAGACGTCGAAACACGACGTCTGAGTGATCGCTGCAAACAAGGCTTGTTGGTCTGGCACTGGAACCTGCGCCCCACCAGGATTAGAAAAAATGTGCAGTGATGTGACAACAACGTCCAATAGGTTTTGCAGCTTGGCCAGGCACCTGCGGTTGGACGCGCTACGCAGAATAGTAGGACGGGAAGTTAAACAAGTTGTTTGCATCTCTACACAAGTTGTTTGCATCTTCTAATTAGTTTACTATTATTAGCCAGCACAGAACACCCAGCAACTCCAGCAACAACTTCGCAAGTGCAAGCGCGGAAAATCGCCAAACAGATGTCACGCCCTGATCAAAATGCGCTGCTCTGACTGAGCAGAGAGCGTGTGGTTGACTTAGTTCAGCTTGGACTGATGAGGTGACTAATGCTCGAAACAGGAGTCTGGGGTCGAAGTTCGCATGCAGCATCCGCCTAGATGTCACGCTTGTATGTGTAACACCTTCGAGGACTGCGCGGAGGGCCTTTGCACAGGCTAAGCTGCGTTGCCGAACCGCGTAGTGATCAGGGACAGTGCAAAGCGTCACTTGAGAGTGGTGAACGACTTGATCTGCTGGTACAGCCGAGCCATTTCGCAGACAGCGGCAAGGGCGCGCTGTGATGATTACACCCTCGCAAATCGGTTGGGGTCTTGGTGCCATCCTTTTACTGTATTTCGGCTACACACCGTTGTGGCTGTACAGAACAATCGTAACGATCTTGTTCTCTGGTTTTGGAGCAGTAATCCCTTCGGCACCACAGAGCGATGGTAGCTTGAGAGAAGCAATGCGCAACGTTACTAAGGATTACGATCAGGTACGCATAGGGAGGTCAGAATGCAGCAGCTGAGCCAGGACGAATATTGCCAATAAAGTCCAAGGTCATAAAGCTTGGGCTGAACACTTCGCTAACACATGCAGTTGGCGACAATTGTCCAAGAGTTCTTCGTCACGAATTCGATACTTGATCCGTCAATAGAGGAGAGATTCCAGCAGTTTCTTTCTCAAAAAGCAACGAGGTACAAGCAGCGTACCTTGTTGCAACACGCCCTCTTCTGTGCAAAACTCATATACATTGCCTGTTCATCGCTCAGCAAGGTACCAATGTTGTGATCTGTCATGTTCAGGAGCTATCCAAAGCTTGAAGGTCTCCTTGATTTCCTCTTATTCCTCTACAAGATTGCCTGGCCATTTGTGGTAAGCTTTTCGTGCAGAACACTGATTGTCCTCCTGCACCTTTAAGTATGTCAGCCGTACACACAGTGTTCTGCTGAGCTAAAAAGTCATAATCCAAGCCACTGTGCATTGCATCTGTGTATGCATTTGAGTCCCTCGCCATTGAACGTGTTTCTGCTTGTGTTATGTAGGTCATGACAACAGCGGTCAAGCTGATGGGTAAGAAGGAGGCCAAGAAAGAAGCTGAAGAACTGCTGAATGTAGTGGACAAAGTACAGAAGAAGTTTGATGACGGCGCAGTGGCGCCGCGATCACAGTCTTCCTTCAAAACAGCTCCATCAACTCACAGACGATAGTTAGCTTGGAGTACTCCACTAGTGCGCTTTCAAAGCATTTCAACATCTGTTACTGCCCTGGCAGCTGCAGGCAATGCATGAGACAATTGAGCAAGAACAATGAATGAGGCCTCTGCCTGCCAGCTCTTAAGTACTCTATAGAGCCCTACCAGCCCTAGAGCTCTACCAGCATTGTCTTAGCATATCATTGTCAAGTCCTGACTGACTGACTATTTGATGTCGTAAGCTGTTCCTCAAGGCCTTTGTAGCGCCAGGAGTCTAGCTTGGTAGCTTTTGCAGATTTACGAAGCGTTGTATGTCTGCAAATTTAAAGTGCAATGCGAACTGGCCAGTGGTTACTCAATTATAACAATCCTTTGTAATATCATATCATTGTTGACAATACATAAACTGCGTTGGTTTTGTGTTGGCCGCCTCACCAATGAGCTGCTTGTACGGTGCTACCACTGGGCTGTACAGAAGAGAGTTGCTTTATGAAGTCTACCAATATTATGTCAATAAATGAGCGTGTCTGAATACAAAATTGCATCGGGCGTTGGCAAAGGGCGCTTGGCAAAGGGCGCTTGGCAGATTTGCATCCCTCGCACATGCAGTGCCTCTGGAGCAAGAACGATCAGCAATAGCAAGTAGCGCTGTGGGGGGTACCCGCGCAACAAAACAAAGCAGCGCATTTGGTAGAGCAGCACATTTGCGCGAGTGATAGTGATTTGCAACAAGCGAAGTGGTACCAGTCGAAGGCTCAGCGCACGGTCTGATGGCTGCGGAAAGTGTACAAGAAGTTGAGCCCGTGGCAAACGGGACAGAACACACCACAGACAGCATTGATATCGACTCAGCAGTCGAGCAGGAAAGCATTCTGAAGGATGGCCATAAAATGTCTGCAGCAGAGAAGCGACGACAGAGAAAAAAGAAAAATAAGCAAGCCAAGCAAATAGAGAGGTGCTACACTCAATCAGTCTCTCAGGAAAGTGTTGACATCAAGAGTACAGCGTGAGTGACCAGCTGTTTTCTTGGCGCAGGGCTGAGCTTGAAGCCAAGCAACGGCAAGCCCCTGCAGAAACAGCTGCACCAAAGGTACAAGACTAACTCAGGCAGTCAAAATCATGACTTGGCAGGTGTCATCAACAACGTTCTGCCGCGTGCAGGCAGATGATGTTGAGATTGAGTATGTCTCAGCACCAACAGACTTTGAGTCCCTGAGCTTAGCTGAGCCCGCAGCAGCTCCACAGCCTGCAGCACCCTCACAACCAGCGGCACCTATGGAAGATCCTGACTCGCCAACTGCTCTTGATAGAGATCCCTCCCCAGACATGGAAGATGCAGACGGCTTGGGCACAGCTGGCCTCGGCTCCTCTGCTGGTCTGGGATCCTCTGCTGGTCTGGGATCCTCTGCTGGCCTTGGCATGACGGCTGGATTAGGCATGACCTTAGGCCTGGGCGCAGCAGCAGATGATGACGAAGCTGCTGGAAGCAACCCAGGCCTTGGCAACGTCCCAGCCTTCTTTCAGGGGGGTCTTGGATTCACGCGAGCATCGGAGCAGCAAGCACCTCAGGTGTCCGAGGCAGAAAAGGAGCAGGCGCGTAAAGATCTGCAGCGCGTTTTAGCACACTTCACCAGCGCAGAGGAGCTCACAGGCACAGCGCCTGCTGCTGATTCAGCTGACGCAGATGCTGATGACGACAATATTGCCAGCAACAAGGTATTTGATACTGCTAGTATCTCACCATATGCTGTACAGCATTTGGGTACATATGAGTCCTGTTTGGCTCTGGTTTGATATGTTTGTCATGGCTGCTTGTATTCAACATAACAGCGATGGTTTGGGCCATCATCATGTAGCGTGCTGGTGATACATTGCACTAGAGAGGTAGAGCGAGTCCTGAGTTAGGCTGTGTACATTGTTTTCAGAGCAGACCACCAGGTTTCTGATTGGTGATGCTCTTATTTCTCTGACAAACTGAACAATGTCTGATGTGCCCACTCAGGATTCTGACGACAGCCTTGTTCTTTTCAACCAAAGAGCGCCAGCAGTTTGTGCTTGTGTCACAATGTAACTTGAACAGCAGGTCGCTTGGCAGAATTGACCACCACATGATGCTGCAGTAACCTATCAGTGTTATGCTATGAGACTGCTGCCGAGCCTTCACAGTTCTGCACAAAGTGCTTGGTGTCTCCCCGCCGTGATCTGTCAGCAGGGCTGTGTGTAAAGCAGGTGTTGCACATTAGCATGAGTTGGAGTCTCAGCATGATTGCTCAGCTGTTTGCTGTCTGTGCTGTAGCCTGAGGCTGAGCTGGGCGACAGCGATAGTGATGCTGGCTCAGATGAAAACAAGCAGTCCAAGCGCAAGAAGAAGCTGGAGAGCCGTCTCAAAATAGCTGAGCTGAAACAGGTGCAGCCAGCTGCTTGCTTTGCTGGCTGGCGTGTTTGCTTGCTTGCTGCTGGCTTGCTTGCTTGCTTTGCTTGCTTGCTTGCTTGCTTGCACATGCATGCTGTTGTTTTACCTCTGATGCTTACGTGGATCAGGGGTCATTGGTCATATATCCCCTTGGGCATGCCTAGCAGATTGCAAATGGCATCATGCATGCAGCAGTTAAGATTCCGCATGTCAGCCTGCAATGCATTCCCCTGCCAGAGCCACTAAAGCTTTTGGTACAGCTTGGCTGACAGTGGATGCAGCTGACAGTGTGCTGTCTGAGCACAATTGCAAAGCCGTGCTTTGCACTGCATCAACAGCCTAGCAGTCACAGTCAGGAAAAAAGTGAAATATAATAGATTTCTATCAAAAAAATATAAGCATGCCAGTCCTCATTTCAGATGCCTAAGGTCTTGCCACCATCCAACATGTCTTTCCCCTCATTTCGAGGGGCAAAACCATCCAACATGTCTCTTTTTCCCCTCATTTTGAGGAGCAGAACCATCCAACATGTCTCTTTTCTCTCTCATTCTGCGGAGAAAGAGCTGCAACATGTCTCTTGTCTCTCTCGTTTCAATGAGCAACACAATCTGCAAGGCATTGGCTCCTTCTGGCCTCAGCATGCAGTCCTATTGCGCCTGCACTTCTGTCCTTGGTCTGATCAACGATCAGCTGCATGTGCCTGACTGCTTTGTGTTTGCAGGTATGCCCACGGCCAGAAGTGGTGGAGGTATGGGATGTGACTGCCCAAGACCCTAAGCTGCTCGTCTATCTCAAGGTGAAATTTCTTGACCTAAAACCCTCCAAGTCAAGTCTTGTAGATAACAATGTTACACCATCTCTGCTGGACATTGCATATTGTGAGAGTCATATCTGCCACTGCTGACACCTGGAACTGTCAATCCTTAGTTATGTGCCTTTGGTGATCCTTTTGCGCTGGAAAATATGCACTTGGTCATTGAGGACTCTGCCACAAGCTCTGTCTGGACAGTCTGCCAGCCTTGCAGTGTCTCCACTGGCTGTTGCATAAGCCTGTTGCAAAAGCAGCATGAAGCAAGCCTGTTTGTCACAGCAACGCCTTCTCCACAAAGTGCCTCAGGGCTGAGCAGGCATATGCATAAATACATCCACACCTACATAATTTACAAGTGCTGAGCCCTCCATGTGGGTTTTTTGAAGCAGAGATGATTTTCATGTCTGCCCACCATGCATGCTGACACCTTGCTGGGGTCATACTGAAAAGTACTGCGTAATGGGTATTACGCATTGCAGTTGTGTATCACATATGGAATAACAATGCTGGTGGGCATGCAGGCCTACCGTAACAGTGTACCTGTGCCCAGGCATTGGAGCCAGAAGAGGAAGTACCTGCAAGGCAAGAGGGGCATTGAGAAGCCTCCCTTTGTCCTGCCTGACTTCATTGAGGCCACCGGCATTGGCCAGATGAGGCAAGCTTACCAGGTAACTCTTTTTGCCCCCTGCTTACCATGTACACTGTTTACCCCCTGCTTACCCTATACCAGGTGATGCTGTTTGCCCCCTGCCAAACTGTGTGCAAGAGCACATCCTTTGCCTGTTGTAGTTGTCTTGTTGCCTTTTCCCTACTGCCTTTGCTTCAATCGCCTATCGCTTCTATTGCTCCTATTGCTTATTGGCTCTGTGCCCTTGAGATGATCTGTGATAGTTGGCAACAGTTTGGCCAATGACCCAAGCTTACAGGGTACGCGATATGATGTGCGTTCTGCACAAACAGCATGAAGTGTTGCATCGTCCTCTGCAGACAGGCTCACCTTGCTCTGTCCACTGTAGGGGAAGAATGGGAATTGAAGCAGAAGCAAAACAACTGCATGCAGCCCTGACCGGTCACCTCGTTCTGTCCACTATTGCAGAAGCCAAGGGACTCTACGCATCCGTGTCTGTTGACCTTGCTCTGTGAACTGCAGGAGAAGGAGGAGAACAAGAAGCTGAAGCAGAAGCAGAGGGACCGTATGCAGCCCAAGGTGGGCAAGCTGGACATCGACTACCAGGTGCTGCATGACGCTTTCTTCAAGCACCAGACCAAACCCAACCTCACCCGCCTGGGCGAGATCTACTACGAGGGCAAGGAGTTTGAAGCCAGGGTAAGACCTGACGCACTGCCCTGCGTCTGAACCTTTGCAAGATGGCATGCTTGACCTTTGATACTGTTTGACATGTCTACCGGCCTAGGCAAGACCTACTAGAGTTTGAAGCCAAGGTGAGAACTGACGCACTGTTCTATGGCCGAGTCATTGCAAGCAGGCCTGCTGGGCTGTCATGTGTTGTGACTTGTCTTTCTGTAGGGCGCAGACTTTGCATGTGCTGTCAGTCAGTCACATGTCAATGGGAGCCAATCGTCTGGTTGGGTTCCCAAGAGCTGATGTTCTGTCCCGCAGCTTAACAGTTTTGCATGAAATGCTGTATCAGTCTGTCATGTTTGACATGACCTGACGTGTCACAGCAGTGCAGCAGTGCAGTTTAGGGTTTAGGGTTTAAAGTTCTGCATGTACAGTCATGCAGACACTGGTGCTGGGCAGTCTAACTTTAGGGTATGCCTTTTATCAGGGTTTACAAAATAGAGTTTGGGTATGCTTTGCATCAGTAAGACGCAAACAACTTGAGAGCACTATGAAGCGCCGATGCAGTATGCTAGCACTGACTGTCGTCACCACCATATGTTGGGCAGAGTACATTGTGCAACTCTGTTGCATAGGACATGATCTATACTA
>JAABUK010008323.1_pt1 | contig 14604 bp, 17 predicted proteins | sample 5559141 | NCBI WGS metagenome assembly JAABUK01 (sample SAMN10711869, study PRJNA513367) | rock metagenome | isolation source: Antarctica rocks | place: Antarctica: Victoria Land, Pudding Butte nord | collected 2016-01-03
GGGACTCTGTTCTGGCATGGTGTAGATATTGCACATCCATTATCTGAGATACCTGTCATGGTGCAGAGACAATGGTTGACATGAGCCTTACCAACAGCCCAAGCTACACAGCTCATCTCGTTTCAGTGCTGACTGATGACTTGATCGCCAAGCAGTCCGCCTTGGACAAGCTGCAGAGGGCAGTGCTGAGGGCAGAGGGCACTTCCCAGCTGGGGCTGTGGCGGGCGCAGGAGGTGGAGAAGAGGAACGGCATGCTGGCGGCAGATCTGGCTCAGCTCAGGAAGCTGCTGCATGAGGAGAAGACCTCCAGCAAGGTAAACCCTACAGACTCCAGCTAGGTCACCACTCCCATCTTCTTCTTTTGGGGTGAAGACCCTGATACCTACCTGGCTAATGCAAGAGCAAAGGCTGGCACAGGTTCAAAACAATCAACTAATCCATCAATCAGTCAATCAATCAGTCAATCGATCGATCAATCAACCAATCAATCAATCTTCTTCTTTGTGGTCAAATCTAGCGTGACGTCATTGTACATGTGCACAAACCCGGCACACCAACAGCCTGTGTTGAATTGCACATGACAGAGAGACCAACAGGATTGCATCTTGTCAAAAGCGGTCTTTGGTGTTGTACCGTCACAGTTTGATTAATCCCTGGGCAGCCCGGTAGAATACTTGGCTTCTCATTAAGTTGGCGCCAAAAGGCGTAGTCTTTCCTTTCCTTTCCTTTCCTTTCCTTTCCTTTCCTTTCCTTTCCTTTCCATTCCTTGCCTTTCCTCTCCTTTCCTCTCCTCTCCTCTCCTTTCCTCTCCTCTGCTTTCCATTCCTTTCCTTTCCTTTCCTTGCCTTTTCACAGGTGGGTTCTCTGGTTGCAGGCTGCGCTGTCTGTGAAAGGCTGGGAGAGGCTGCCAAGGGATGAGATTGTGACGCGAGCCTGTCAGGCTGTGGCTGCAGTCGCGCATGAGAAAAGCCGGAATGCTGAGCTGGTGTACAGGCTGCAGCAGACACACCAAGAGGGCATGGAGGCCAAGCAGCTGAAGAGCCGCTTTGCAGAGCTACAGGTTGGTCACATACTTCTTGCACCTTTGGTTGCTCCATGGCTTCTGCCAAATCAGGACCTCATACAGAACCCCCATATAGTAATGCGTTTTGAATTTTGCTGGGCGTGTCTGAAGAGCCGCTTTGCAGAGCTACAGGTTGGTCACATACTTCTTGCACCTGCGGTCTTCCCCTGGCTTCTGCCAAATTAGGAGCTCATACAGGAAGCTAAAGCATCTCCCCATGTAGTAATGCACCTTTACTGTCGCTGGGCGTGTCTAAAGAGCCGCTTTGCAGAGCTACAGGTTGGTCCCATACTCCCCGCACCTGCGGTTGCAGCTGTGCAGTGATGCCTGGCAGGCAATCACTCATGCCAGACTGAAGATGGCTGATCAGTGATGTGCCGCCTTTTGTTGGCTCATCACTGACCAGCAGCAGCAGCAGCAGCAGTAGCAAATGCTGTGTCATTACTCATCACTCAGCTCATCCAGTGCTCATCACTCGCAGCCAGCAGCAGCAGCTGCAGCAGCAGCAGCAGCTGGTTGAGTTCAGCAGAAATCGAAATGCAACTATTTCTCAAGACAAAAATGGTTTGTAGAAAGGTTATAACACCTTCTTGCATTTTTGGACATTGCGAGACCTTTGTAAGTGTGACATCATAACACTGCAGCACTCAAGGGAGGAGACGATTGATTAGTAGAATCACCACACACATGATGTGTGCATCATCTCCAACTTGGCCCGATGGAGCATTTGATCCTGCAGCATGAAGAAAGTCCTATATGTGCCTAACCATAGAGCAAGAGATGTGCTGAGTAATCAAAACAAACAAATAAACAAAGAAACGCATGAATGCATGAATGGATGAGTAAGGGGATGACTGCTCCCTTCTGCAGCTTGTTGGCCTGTAGTGATACAAGCATTAAGGTGCATAGACAAGCTTTTCCATCCGTCACATTTGGGCTGCTGTGGTCATGCTAATGCTGCAAGATGATATGTTGGCCGCTGCACGTGCTTGCTTGCCTGTCAATGTGATTGATATTGCCACATGTGCAGAACTTGTGATGTCTTTTGATAGCTGTCAGGTTGCTTAAGTGTCTGCACACAGTCATACTAATTGTAAGTATGACATGACTGAATGCAATTTTTTGTTGATCACAGGAGGCCCATGTGACTCAAGGCAGGCTGGTCAGAAAGCTCGAGGCTCAGATCTGTGACTCAGAGCAAACCCTAGACACAGTCAAATCCCAGGAGAAGGTCATTGCCAAGCTGGAGAACCTGCTTAAACAGGCAACCCAGGAGCGCAGGGCAACGGTGGCCACCGCTGGGAAGCTGCAACAGCAGCTGGAGGCTCTTGACAGCAGACTGGACACCAGCACAGCTCAGGTAGTCCATTCTTTTGGAAAAGCATAATTATCATTTATAGTTTTTAGTTGATCTGCACAGATAGAGGTTTTGCAAAAAGACGACACTGTAGTGAAGGCCTTCATCAAATCTGATTCTTTTGGCCCAACCTTGGTTGCTCTACACAGATAGGAGGCTTGCAAGGAGACGACGTTGTATGAAAGGCATTCAGCAGATGTGGTCCTTTTTGCCCCAGCTGTTTTCCTTCTTGCTCCATCTGCCTTCAAATTGCGTTCGAGGTTCACTTCGATGTCATCCTTCTTGCCCCACCCTTGGTTGCTGTGCACAGATAGGAGTCTTGCAAGAAGACAATGCTAGGTTGAAGGCCTTCAACAAGTATGAGGAGATAGAGAGGGTGCAGAAGTTGGCAGCAGAGGAGACGGAGACTGTTCGTAAGCTGTTGACTGCCGAGGCAGATGCTGCTCGTACTAAGGCAGCAGCTGACGTGGAAGCTGTGAGAGACAGTGCTGCTTCAGATGCTGAAGCCATCAGGCAAGCCTGATGAATTGGCAGACTTGCAATCTGCCCTGCCCTGCCCTCCCATGTCCTGCCCTGGCCTGCTTTGCCCTGCCTTACCCTGACCTTGCCCTGTGCAGTTGAGACAATTCCCTTGCCCTTGCCTGTGTTGGCCTTGGTTGTCCTGCCCTGTCTTGTCCTTGCACACCAGGGACTCTGCTCTTGCCCTGCCCTGCCCTACCTGTCTTGGCATGTCACTGCCCTGCTCTTGCCCTGCCCTGGCCCGCCCTGCTTTGCCCTTGCCTGCCCTGCTTTGTGCACTTCAAAGTGAGGCTTTGAGTCACAGCAATGGCTTGTTGAAGTACACCAATGGTATGGCATGCAATCCCAGCGCCGTCCCTACATTCAGGTTTAAGATTGAGGATCAAAGTGCAAGCATCATGGAGGTTTTCATGCTGATGCAGGCAGAAGGCAGCAGCTGATGTAGAGGCTATCCGGACCCGGTGTACAGCAGTCACTGAGCAACTCAGAGCTCAGTACTCAGCTGAGTCTGAGTCAGCTCGCAGCGCCAGGTTTGAGCAGCTTGAGCGACTCAGGGCCGAGAAGAACGCTGAGATTGAGGCTTTGAGGGAGAGGCAGGCTTCTGAAACAGAAATCTGGCGGAGTCAGCGAGCTGCAGACTCTGAGGCTGCCAGCTCAGCGTTGGAGCAGCACCGAGCTGAGGCTGATGAGCAGATGCAGCTCGTGAGTGAGGAGTGTGACTCACTCAGGGAACAGCTTGAAGATGCTAGATCACGTGAAGACAATGCTAGAGAGTGAGATCTGCTGCCATGTGTGTGTGTGTGTGTGCACGCGCGTGCGCACAAGCTGCTGCTGCATCCATGCGTGTATGTGTTGCATAGTTCTTGTGTGCTTGCGCTCAGAAGAACTTTATGCAGAGATGAGCATGAGCTGCGCGCCCTTGCTGCCATCAAGTTGATGAGTGGAGGTGCGATGCATCTTTCACCACATTACTTAATACTGTCAAGATGTGCACTGAAGCAAAACAAAGGCTGCCACTGCAGCTCAATGTTCAATGCACCATCAGAGACTCCTTTCACCTGGCTGCCCACCAGATTAACTCCAAAGCTTTGTTTACATGTTTCTGGCTTTTGATCATGATCAATCAGACAAGCTAAAAGGTTTCAGTTGTGTCTTATTGGATTCATGAATCTGCTTCCTCATCATTGACAAGGCTTTGCCTGTGATGCAGCAATGCAGAGGAGTTTGAGTCAGAGAGGTTGTCAGCAAGCATGCGGGCACAGAAGGCAGAAGCCTCTGCCATTGCAGCTCAACATGAGCTCATTGACGTCACCAAGAGGTGACAATCCTTGCTACCAAGACTCTGCATTGTGAGTTCTCGTGCAAGTCATACAGGCTGCCTTATGACAAGGGTCGATCAACACAGTGTACTGGGGTATCTGCCCAGCATCTGTTGCCTTGCATATCAGAGCAATAAGCTTGTGTATTGGGCTGCAGTCAATTGACCAATCAACTGCCTGAGCTCAGGACCAATTAACCATCCATCGGGAACACAACCCTGCATTTTCGGCTGTGATGCAAGTAAGCACTAGTAGCTGTACTGCTTACAGGTATGCCCGGGAAATAGCAATGCTCAAGACTCGCCTTGCTGAGAAGGATGCTCAGCTGATGGGTGGCTTTGGAGCCTTGTCTAACATGCAGCTGGGGGGGTCACAGGGGTGGCTGGGGGGTTTGCCTGATCCAGACTCCATTGCAGCTTCATTGCCTGATCAGCCACACCCATACATTCATACGCAGCACCCAATCCCAAGGCAGACCGCTTGGGGGGTCTTGGGGTCCCAGGCGGGTGCGCATGCCTCCACTACTAACCGCAGGGGCAGTCTAGGGCCATTGGGAGTGCCCCAGCAGCCTTCACATGTTCACAAAAGTGCTGACCCAGGTTTGCCAGGATCGTCAAGGTCTACAAGGATGCTCACAAACTCTGAGCCACTGAGAGCATTGAGCAATCAGGGTATGACCTCAGGGCTTGACTCAAGGCCAGGGGCAACTCTAGAGCGGCTTAGGGTTTCCCATGAGGGTCAGGGCAGTCCCAGGAAGCCAAATCAGGCTAGGCCAGTATTGCTGCCCTTGTCTACTTCTCAGAATCAGCTTGAGATTCAGCAGCCAGCTTTGCAGTCGTCGTCCAACAGTTCTGACAGCTTCCTTGCAGCTGCCCTCAGACCTGACGTGCCTGTGCAAGCAGCTTCTATACCAGCTGCTGATCTAAGCAATGCAGCTTTTGGGTCAGCTTCAGGGCTTGCAAAGGCAGGCTCAAGGTCTGGAATGACCCAGCAGCAGTCAACAGCAATGGCCGTTGATGACGAAGACTCAGCAGGAGTCTCAGACGGCAGCTCTGCTTCTGATTCATACTCAGATTCTGAGTCAGAGGCTTCGTCGTCAGGTGCACTGACCAGCAGGTAACTGCAAATGGACAGATCAGAGCCAGGGAAAAATGCAAAACAGGGGCTGAGTCAAACTGCAGCTTTGCAGCAAAGTCGAAGAGATGCAAAGGCTTCTGTGAATAGTTCTCGGTCTGCCGGATCAACACAGTCCTTACAAGAGTCAGTTGCCAGTCAGAACCAAAGGGCTCCTAGCAACGGGCTAGAAAGCCTGCAATCAAATCCAGCTGTGATAGACCTCATGCTGAACAAGCAGGCCAAGGAAAAATGGCGCATGTTTTAATAAGTGTGACAATTTCTGCTGCCCCACAGGGTTGTAAAGAATGGCCAGTAGGCTGGAGCACTAGAATGACTTACCTGTGCATGCACATAAGTGTTGTAAAGGTCACCCTTGGCTGACAAGCCGGACGCGCCTGCAGCTGCCTGGCAGTAGTGTACTGTTAAGGACACCAAGGTCAAGCATCAGCAACCTTCAGGACACACTGTGGCAGTGACTGTGCCGTCTGACAAGACTGCCATGGTGGATACGTTGACATCTTCGAAGGTTAATCGAGCTTCTACAAGGTCACTTACGCATCGCTATTGCTGGCCTTGCGTGATTGCCCATGCACGTCAAAGCTCGAGTGCCCGCTGCCTGTTACCTCACCGTAGCACAAAAGAAAGGACAGGAAGCAGCAGGAAGGGCGAAGGCTGAGCTAGATTGGCCTGTTTCGCCCTGCGATCTGAACACCTCACTATACAACATAAGGACACTTGCTGCAACGCTGCCGGTAGTCCTGCTCGCGCTCAACCTTGCAGCCCAGGCACAGGTGAGACTGACGCTGGCAGCCTTGTCTATGCAAACCTGTCGTACTATGCATGGCTAAGAGTGCTGTCAACGCAAAGCCTGAACAAGCATATATGCAATATTTGTACTGCACCGATCTGCGTGGCCATGCAACTTGCAGTGCCAGACCGAACAGCATGAATATGTAATTTTCAGCTTGAGGACAATCAAATGATGGTCGACTCTGTTGTAAGTTCATATTGTTGACGAAATCATTGGACCTGTGCATTGCAATGCATGCAGTGCAGTGCATGAAATTGCACAGTGTGCAATGTCCGCGCACATCCTATGGCGCAGGATCGAAATCTAAAAGTTGGTCAACGCGTCAGGGAAGGTGCGAAAGCGGTGTGTTTTTGGGCAAAATTGGCGCTTCGGCAGAAGTGCTAACGTTGATCCAGCAACATGGTACGCGCACTCCTTGCGCTGGTAGCATCTGTGCTAGCACTGGGGTTGCCCACCCTCACGGTCAAGGTGAGCTCGTCTCCACTCGCAAGGTTCCCTGCTAAGCTAGACAGTGAGACGTCTGCCGCGTCCGGACGTGCAATTCGCATGTGCATTATTATACGAAGCACTGCATGCAGTTAGTGGGAGTTTCTTGCTGTATAATAGTCTATACCAGTGGCATCGTAGCTAGCTTCTCGTTTGCCAAGACCTGACCCATAAGTTTGCCTCGACTTGCAGGCAGCCACGACTGGCACGTCATACCGAATCATAGTCAGCTCCAGCTCAAGCGCTGACGGGGTGTTCTCCTCGGACTTTTTGTCGGTCTTGTCGGCAGACTTCAGCAACAGCACCAACAGCACGACAAACACAACCTCCACTGCTGACCTGGCTACCTTGAACAGGACGTATGCTGGGTCGTCGGTGCCTGTGGATGTCTACAGCGTATCGTCTGCAGCTGGTGTGAATGCCAGCACCCTGTGCAGTGCTATCACCCAAACATCAGGTAGGGTGCTACTCTCGCTTTCACAGCTAGCATGCTCACTCAGGATAGCTCTTGGGCACCACCATCTTCCACGTTGGCATGAATTCACTGTATGCTCTTCACGCCTGTCACCTGCGTCGTCATGCACCTAGTCAGTGATGACTTAGTACCACACCAACCATCATTCTAGTGGGCTTTACATTCATGCTGACTTCATTCTGTGCACAGATACAAGCTTCTGTGAGGTGGACGTACAAGTTTCCACCGACAGTACCACCAATACCTCAGCCACTCCAGACGACCCTGACTACTCTCTACAATGGGACTTGACTCATGTGACTGTCCAAAAGGCTTGGGCAGCTGGCGTTCTGGGCAGCACCGCTGTGAAAGTCTGTATGATAGATACTGGCATTGATTACACACACCCAGACATTGCTGCCAACATGTGGATCAACCCTGTGGAAGCTGCTGGAGCAGGTGCCACAGCAGCTAATGACTACAAGAATGACATTGATGATGATGGTGATGGTAAGCTTTCAAATCCCTCTCTGTGGGGGCTTCAGATAGCTCGGACAACTCTTCTGATTCAGCTTGCAATGTGCTTGACACATGTGCATGTCTCACGTTGGCGCAACATCAGAAAACCCATCGCTTCACAGCACTTTAGGAAGTTGCTTGCACCATGTGCATTTTGCATGACTGATTGCTGATGCCAGCTGAGTGTTGTGACAAATTTTGACTGGCTCTTTGCCCTATGTCACCCACCATTGCAAGCGGCATGTTATCATATCACCATTGTCGTCATGCTCCTGCCTCATGCAGCATTTTGATTGGTGGACAACCCTAGAGCACAGTTCATCCTACTCCACCCTCAACTACCAATATTGGGTGAGTCAACTTCTGCAGAAAGCCCATGTTTTTGGAACTGCCCGTGCAGGCATTGTGGATGACATCTACGGTGCCAGCTTTGTAGATGGTGCAGTCTCTGGAGACCCAATGGATGCAAATGGCCACGGCACCTTTGTGGCTGGCGTGGTGGGTGCAGTGGGAAACAACAACCTGGGGGTGACAGGCATGAATCAGGTCATCAACCTGATTGCCTGTCAGTTCATGGATGCCACCGGCAATGGCTGGGTGTCAGATGCCATCCAGTGCATTGACTACTGCATCTCCAAGGAGGCGCATATCATGTCCAACTCCTGGGGAGGCGTTGCTTACTCTTCTGCTCTTCAGGTGAGTTCACAAAGCCTTGCAATGGCTTGGTGGTTCATAAAAATTACTACGCCCTTATGGCATTGTGCTGTGCTGTGCTGTACTGAATTGGGGAAAAAAGCATGAGGGTGAGCTTCCTGAATTCCTGGACTTTGAGAGATAGGTGAACGGCAAATGGGGTTTTTTGGCTCCTAAACAAGAACACAAGAAAGGACGGTCTGAGCTGTTAGGAGCAAACATGCACCTTTGTGCGTCCCACTCATAGGAGGTCTGCTTAATTTTGCTTCCGTCGCAACAAATGTATCAAGGCGTGCAAAGAGGGCAATTTTTTCATCGTGACCTCAGGAACCCTGCTTTCCTTGCAAACAACTGCTCGCATGTTGCAGACGCCAATGCATACTGTCAAGCTCTGTAGCATCCTCTCTGCGCCACAGCTTTACAGCATTCAACAACATGACACCTGTCACATCTCTTGGTCATCACTCACAACACCTCAGCATTGCGCATTAGAGTCTGTTACCAAAGTGTTGGTGTTTTGCAGACTGCCATAGACTCTGCTCAGTCACATGGCATCCTCTTTGTGGCGTCAGCTGGCAATGATGGTCTGGACACAGATGTGACCGCCCACTACCCCTCCAGCATGAACAACACCAATGTGTTGTCTGTGGGGGCTTCAGACAACACAGACGACCTCTGGACTGAAAGCAACTATGGCAAAACCACTGTTCAGGTGACAATCCGCAATCTGAAACAGCTTTTCTACAGTTTGCATTGTGCCTTTGTGGTAGTATACCAATGTCTTTTGCTTTGGTCTCCTGCACATTTGTCAGCAAAAGCTGTGTGCCTGTGTGGCGGCAGTGTTAGACAAAATGTTGTGTTTCATGTCATTTACTATCAGTCATTATGCACAGTGCAATATTGCCACATTGTGTTCCACCTCTGGAGCAGTGCAATGCTGTCATGTTGTGCTTTGGATCCCCATTTCACCAAATGCTAGATTCTCAATGCATCTACCAACCTGACCTTCTGAATGCACTTCTTGCAATGTGGATCATTGCAGTGCAACTAGTCATCTGGTTCATGTCTGCATGGCAGCTTTGTGTAATAAACACAAAGCAAACCTGTGATGTTCATGGGCAGTTTTGAGGCCAGTCAATGGGCAAGCTCATCAAGTGTGAAAGGCAGTGACATGCTGCAGACAAGACTTGTCCTGCACGTATCTAGCTCATCATGAGCTGGGAAGCGTGATTGTCATTAGTAGCATCACCATCTTTATTATTATTGTTATTATTATTGTTATTATTATTATCATTATTGTTGTATTTTTCAAATTTTTAGTTTTTTGATATGTTGCTGTGGTGATGCACAGATGGTGGCTCCTGGGGTCTCTGTCCTGAATCTGGGGCTGGCTGGCCTTTATGTAAAGATGACAGGCACCTCCATGGCCACCCCCCACGTGACTGGCGCCGCTGCACTTCTTCTTCAGCAGTAAGCACCCTTGAGCAGCGCTTGACTGACACTGCTTGGCTTTGAAATTGCAGCCCTGTTCTGCGTCTCTGTGTCTGTCAAGGTCACATCAATCCTGCTGAGCAGCAGCATGTGATCACTTGAGTCCAAAACCTATGCATGCTTAGTCAAAGCTGTCCACACAAACAAATTGCTCCAATACAGTGAGTCACATAAGTTATTGCTGACTCATCTGTGGCGCTGGTGTGTGGCAGGGAGTGAGTAGAAGAGTGACTCATCTGATTTGTCACAGGTTTGCTGCCAATGGGTGGCCAATTGCCACCAGTGGCACAGAGGGACTAGGGGTTGAGGTCAGGACCCTCCTAATTAGTGCAGCCCTAGGCAATATGGGCACAGCCACTTCAGCCAAGATTGCTGGCGGACTGCTTGACACCTATGCAGCTTTGCAGTTGGTGCCTCTGTACTCTGACTCATCCTCCAGCTCTTCTTCTTCGGAATCTGACAGCTTTGGCACCACGCCTGAAGCTACGCCGGAAGCTACAAATGCATTTGAGTCCAGCTCGTCTGCTCAGTCATCAGAGTTCAGCAACGCAGCTTCTCCTGCACCTGCTGCCACGACAGCTGCTTTGTCAGCCTCTCAACAGGCAGTGTCTTCAGCCGTGCAAGCTGCAGCTGCTACTACTGTGAACACAACTGTGAATGCCACCAGCTCAGTCTTTGGGCAAAGCCAGGCTGTGGTGTTTGGAGCTTCTGGAACTTCGTATCTTGCCCCTGCTGAGGCTCCCACAGGGTACGGTCTGGGGGAGGCCCACATTGAGGTGACAGGGCCAAATGCTGCACCAGCCCTGGCACCAGCGGCAGCAGGTGCCCCTGTGGCAAATGCAGGCCCTTCACCAAGCAAATCACGGAAGGCATACATCTGAGTACTAGCCTGCATGGTCCATAATCAAGAACATTGTTGAGGATCTCAAGCCTGGGCAGCCCGGTATAATACTTGGCTTCTCATTTAGTTAACGCCAAAAGGTAGTCTTCTATTTTGTTTTCTTTTCTTTTCCAAGGATCTCAAGCATCAACAGCATATTGCATTCTGTTTAGCACATATTGACGTGGCATCTCTGCCGAGAGGCAGGATTGCTTTTTGATCACTTTTAAGAGTCTGTCTCTACCATATGTACACAGTTTGGGTGCTGCGGAGTGTAGTAGGTGGTTTCAGCTGATGTTTACACAGCGCTGGTGCAGGGTTTTGTGAGCTGCAATATGAGTAGGATACTGCTCATCTTTTGGCCTTGCATTATTTCCAAAAATGACACACAGACACTTTGAGTGTGCATGAGCTAGGTCATGTTTATGTGACCTCTGGTCACTCTTCACTGCCTACAGACTCATTTTCAAGACTTGCTTCACGGAGCCTGGGCAGCCCGGTATAATATTCGGCTTCTCGTTTAATTGACGCCGAAAGGTGTAGTCTTTTCTTTTCTGCTTCTCCAGAATAGATCGGCAACAGACATTCAAGACATGTCATTTCTCTGTTGCAGTGTGCAGATGTACATTTGTTGTGCTTTGCAGCAACGTATATGTAAGTCTTACACATTTGTCAAAAGCTTGTATGCATATTGTTGCGTCATGACTACATAACTGGGAAACAATCTGTATGCACAAAGTGTCCCATTTCAGAACGGTTCCGAAACAGCTGTTGGCTTCAATAGACAAGACAATGGTGCGGTGCAAATGGTAAGACAATGCGTCTGATGCCTGTTGCTTTGCTGTCGTGCTCAGTGACAGAGACATGGTCACTCATAATCATGACAAGGCAACACAGTCACTCTGCTGAGACACAGTGACAGCAGTGCAGTGCACAGTGTGATAACTGTGAGCTGGTTTATGAGCACAAGGTCTTGCGCAGAAGAGTACTGTTGTACTGACTGCAATGTGTGGCTGGCTTTGACACATTTGTGAGCGTCCTTCCTGTATGCCGATGCTGGAAATGCTTGTCCTGTGATTACTGAAGCATGCCAGCACAGTCGTCCCAACAGCACAGAAGTTTGGCATACTTGAGCCTGATCATGATTGCCAGTGGCTCTCAGGAGTAACTTAGTGATCTGCAAGTACAGCACACTGCGTGTGGTATTCTTTTTGGAAGCCTGCTTGCCATTGCTACGGAGAGTCCTAGAGTGAACATATAGTAAACTTAAGTTCTACAGACTGCTTCATCAACATGTACAAACATCACACAATAAATCGAGGACTCGAGTCACTGTGAGTTGCAATTCAAACCGTATTTAACAGATACATTACTCATGTGCGATGTCAACCTGAGTCAACATACAGCAGTACTGTCGATGCTAGTATGATCATGACAACGGCAAAAAGCTAGGCACCCTCACAACAAAACATACTGGCAGTGTGACAACCTGTGTAGTCAGTTAGTCAGAGACAGTTTCATGATCACGGGTCATACCGGCCAGCTAGAACCAATTGACATGAAAACATTTCTTCCATATTCTATAAGCACAAATACAGCACAAAGTTGTCTGGAAAATGTCACAATATTGTGACATCAATAAAACAAGCATGACAGCTGTTGTCCAAAAAGATAGCAGGACTGCATGGCAATGAGATAATTTGTCAACAGAGGATATCCTGACTTTGTAAGCTCTCACTAGAGAGCTGCAGGTGCTGTCACGGTGAGGATCACACCAAATAATGTACAGTGCAAAACTTCTATATACCTGCCGATCACATGAACCAAATGCGGTCTGCATTGGCAGCTGCAGATTGAGGCACAAGCTTCCTCAATCGTCCTCAGGTTCCCCAGTCCACAATCAAGGGTTGACCAACGGCAAGTTGAGCACAGTTGCAGAATAAGCTTCCGTATGGTCTCAACATGCAAGCAAGGTTGTCTTCAGACTGGTCACAGAAGCTTGAAGAACCTCTAAACAACCCCCTCCCTGAGTTTTTGCAAGGGCAGTTCTGTCTGGTTGAGAAGATACCCTTCCTGCAGTGCATCAGTCCAATCCCACTTGCACACAAAACTTGCTGTCTCTTGTGTACTGCTCTGGCAGCTGCATTCTTCTTCCCCATGCAAAGTACCATTGCATGTGCAATCCACATTGAAAGATCTCCACATGACGCTATGTGTTTCTCATTGATTGCTATCCTGACTTGCTTGCACTGCTTACCTTTTATGCCTATATGATGTCAGCTGTGTACATAGGCAAACATGTTCTCAAGCAGCTACTATACTGCAGAAAGCAAGCGTGTTTCTTTTGTAGACAAATGCTACTAGCTCAAAAGCTGCTGCTGGAAGCACCAAAGCGATCTGCATGCTTTGCGATTTTTGACACTTGTATTTCTTTTCCTTTGACATGAGTGAAGAGCTGAAAGTGAGTCCATCAGGGAGGCCTAGGGAAGAAGTAAGGGCTTGCCTGTCGCCTGGCATGAAGTCTCAGCACAACTGCCCCTCCCAGGCAGCAGAGTGCTCCAACCGCGGCTGAGACACCAGCTATGATGAGGAATACAGCAATGTCACTGGTCGTGGGGTTCTGCTGTTGTATTGGCACAAACTCTGTTGTCTGTGTGGTGCCAGCATCACTTGTAATGGCAGCATTTGGCTGTGAGACGCCAGTAACAGAGTAGGTGTTGAATGGCTCAGTGGCATTGGCGATTTGCCTTTCAGATGGAGGGCTTGCCAAAGGTGACTCTGCAAGGTTCCTTCGAACCATCCGTTCTGATGCAGCAACGCTTGCGGTTGGCAACGCTTGGGACAAGGCTTTTGATGAGGCTGCTGGTAGTGCGACCGCAAGCAAGACGTCCTGCTGACCAGTGACTCTGCAGTTCAGTCCAGCAATTTCAGCCAGGTGTTTCAGCACCTGGCGTTTGTTGTCTGCACACAGCAAGCTTGCTGATCATGATAGGTCTGTTTGGGCAGTCACAGATTGTTTGCAAAGATATCAGGCAGGCAACAAGCCCTGCATGTACAGTGGCGACACAGCGGTCATGCTAAACTTTTGCGTAAAATCTATGCTTGTACATAAGCAACTGTGCCTCAGAGTCGCACAAAATGCAGTGCGAAAGTTGACGCAGCTGTTGGCAAGGTGCAAAACTAATGACGGGCATGAGAAACCCTTGAGACCAGACGCTCAGCAGAGGCCCGGCATTTGCAACGTTAACCAAATTAGACGCACCTTCGATCCAAGCTTAACATGACCGACGCAGTGGCGGAGTCATGAGACGCTGCTGCAGCGGTGCATAGAATGACCAGATGCGCAAATAAGGCACCTGGCGCTAAGTAAAGGTCTCGTTTATGCTTCGTTGCCGCAGGTGGCATGTCTCAGCAGTGTCTCTGCAAATCTGTCGCGCCGGCTATGTTCCATTCAGGCGGGAGTGCCCCGTCCGTGAATTACAACCGGCTTCCTTGCGCTTCGCCAAAAGTTGCATCTCGGCTGCTGGAAGCTACTCTATGCCATGATCTGCATCTCAACGAAGTTTCTTTTTTTTTTCATTTTATAACTTACAGTCTGGGGTGTGGAGCCAGTAGTGACTCATCAGACATCCTGGCTTGAAAGCACACGAAGTTGTTGGAAGCTCTCGAGATACACTCGGAACACTCGGCACTTCAACTCAGGTAGGGTACAGTTTGAGTCCTGTTTGCGTCCAGTTTGAGATCTGCACCTTTTGACAGCACCATGGGAGTAAAGCAAGGCTGCCCAATGTCCCCGACCTTATTTGGCCTATATATTGATCAGCTGGAGACTCATTTGCAACATCATGCGCAAGATGCTCCAGAGCTTCAAGGGCAAAAGGTGTCCATATTGTTGT
>JAABUK010008326.1_pt1 | contig 14601 bp, 16 predicted proteins | sample 5559141 | NCBI WGS metagenome assembly JAABUK01 (sample SAMN10711869, study PRJNA513367) | rock metagenome | isolation source: Antarctica rocks | place: Antarctica: Victoria Land, Pudding Butte nord | collected 2016-01-03
GAAATGGGAGACGATCGGGTTCAGCGCGAACCGAGTTGCTCAACCGTGCAGCAACAGGTCCGTCACGATGCTGCGCGCGCCCCGTTCCGCCAGGCGCTGCCCCTGCAGGGCCGCGGCAGCCGCGTCGATGGGGCGGCAGGCATCTTCCAGTATGAGGACGTCGAACCCCTGCTCGAGCGCGTCCTCGGCGGTGTATTGCACGCAGTAGTCGCGGGCCAGGCCGGCAAGGAACACGCGGGTGATGCCGCGCTCGCGCAGATAGGATTGGAGGCCGGTGAGCGTTGCGCGGTCGTTCTCGCGGAAGGCGGAATAGCTGTCGATCCCCAGCCGAAATCCCTTGCGCAGGATCAGCTCGACCCGGCGCAGGTCCAGGTCCGGATGCAGCGCGGCGCCCGCGCTCCCCTGGATGCAGTGGTCCGGCCACAGCGTCTGCGCGCCATAGGCCAGCTCGATCGTCTCGAACGGGCGGCGGCCGGTATGCGTGCTGGCGAATGAGGCGTGCCCGGGCGGATGCCAATCCTGCGTCGCGATCGCGTGCGGCATGCGCTCGAGCAGGCGGTTGATGACGGGCACCACGGCATCGCCATCCGGCACGGCCAGGGCGCCGCCGGGCATGAAATCGGGCTGCACGTCGATGACCAGCAGCGCGTCGGTGTTGGGCGACAGCGGGGCCATCCGCTAGGGCCCGTCGTGCTCGATCACCAGGTCCATGGCGCGGCGCAGCATGGTCTCGGTCGCTTCCGGCGTCATGAAGCCGGCATGGGCTGTGAGCGTCAAGTTGGATAGGGCGAGGAGCGGATCGGCCGGGTCGGGCGGCTCGCGCGCGAAGACGTCGATCGCGGCGTGGCGGATGTGGCCGCGGCGCAGCAGGTCGGCCAGTGCGGCGTTGTCGACGAGGTCGGCGCGTGCGGTGTTGACGAAGATCACGCCCGGCTTGGTCCGCGTCAGCTTGTCGGCATCGAGAAAGCCGCGCGTGGCGTCGGTCAGCGCCAGGCAGATGCACAAGATGTCCGCCCCGGCGAGCACCGCGTCGAGCGGCACGGTCGGGCGGTCGGTCGGCGAGCGGTTCCAGGCCAGCACGCGCATGCCCAAGCCCTCGGCCATCCGCGCGACTTCCTGGCCGATGCCGCCGAGCCCGATGATGCCGAAGGTCTTGCCGCGGAGCTGCACCCCGGCGATCTGCCGCCATTGGCCGGCGCGGACCTCGCGGTCCATCCGCGCGACGTCGCGCGCGGCCGCCAGCGCCAGCGCGATCGTGTGCTCGGCTACCGTGATGTCGCCGTAGCCCTTGATCGTGTGCACCGCGATGCCGAGCTTGGCGGCGGCGTCGACGTCGATGAACGACGAGGCGCCGGTGCCGAGGAAGACGATGTGCTGCAACCCGGTGCAGCGCTGCAGCAGGCCGGCGTCGAAGTAGGTGTGATCGACGATGGCGGCGCGGTGGCCGTCGATGCGGGCGGGCACGTCGCCGGGCTGGCCGTTGGCCATATGCAGGGCGACGGCCGGGTCGGCGGGCCGGCGGATGGCCTCCCAGGCGGCGATCATGTCGTCCGTGCAGTCGATAAAGGCAGCGCTCATGCGGGTACACTCGCCCGGGCGGCGGCACAGATCAATCTTCACAAGCGGGGACGCGGCCGGTAACCGGTCGGAAACAGGAGGACGCCGCCATGCCCACGCTCCACCCAGACGCAAGGCGTCTGATGCAGATGATGCGGGAGGCGGGCCGGCCGCCGTTCGAGGAGATGACGCCCGTGCAGGCGCGCGCCGCCTATGCCGCCAGCCGCCCGGTGATGCAGCCTGACCCGGCCGAGGTGGCCGAGATCCGCGAGTTCGGCGTTCCCGGTCCGGCCGGCGAGATCAAGCTGCGGCTGTATCGTGGCGCCGGCACGGGGGCGGGGAGGCTGCCCTGCCTGCTGTTCCTGCATGGCGGCGGCTGGGTGGTCGGCGATCTCGAGAGCCATGACGGCGTCTGCCGCCGGCTGGCCAACGAGGCGCGCTGCTGCGTCGTCGCCGTCGATTACCGGCTGGCGCCGGAGCATCGCTTCCCCGCCAGCGTCGACGACGCCGCGGCGGCGTTTCAGGCGACCGTCGCCCATGCCGCCGAATGGGGCATCGACTCCGGGCGGATCGCCGTCGGCGGCGACAGTGCGGGCGGGAACCTGGCCGCCGTGCTCGCGCTGATGGGCCGCGACGGCGCCGGGCCGCGACCGGTGTTCCAACTGCTGGTCTATCCCGCGACCGACCTCGCCATGACCTCGCCAGCCTATGAGCGCATCACCGAGGGCGTGCCGCTGACGGCGGGCACCATGCGCTGGTTCATCGATCACTACGTGCCGGACGCCAGAGACCGGGCCGATTGGCGCGCCTCGCCGCTCCGCACGGCCAGCCTCGCCGGTGTGGCACCGGCGCTGGTGATGACCGTGGCGCACGACCCGCTCTGCGACGAGGGCCGCGCCTATGCCGACCGGCTCGAGCGCGAAGGTGTGGCCTTCACCCTACTGCATGTCGCCGACCAGCCGCACGGGATCATGACGATGGGCCGGGTGATCGGCCCGGTGGATCTCTACATGCAAATCCTCGGCCGCGCGCTGGCGGCCGCGTTTCAGAGTCCGGAGAACCAGTTGTAGCCCTGCTTCTCCCAGAAGCCGCCGGGGTCGTCGTTGCCGACCGAAATCGATTGCAGGTTCTTGGCGCTCTTGAAGCCGAGCTTGACCGGGATGCGCAGCCGGGCCGGCGCGCCCCATTCCGGGGCCAGCGGCTTGCCGAGGAAATCCAGCGCCACGATGGTCTGCGGATGCAGCGCGCTTTGCATGTCGAGGCTGGTCGAGTAGCCGTCGAAGCAGGTGAAGCCGACATATTTTGCGGTCAGGTCCGCCCCGGCGCGCTGCAACACGTCGCTGAGCTTGGGTCCCGACCAGTGACCGATCTGGCTCCACCCCTCGATGCAGATGTGGCGCGTGACCTGCTCGTCCTGCGGCAGCGCCCGGAGCCGCTCGAGCGTCCATGGCGCGCGGTCCGCGACGAGGCCCGCCAGCTCGAGCGGCCAGCCTTCGGGTGCCTCGCGAACCTGCCATTCCTCATAATAGGCGTTGAAGCGAAAGGGTTTCGTGACGTCGGACAGCGGGAACGTCTGGGCCAGGCGAGTGCGCGAGAACAGCGCCGCCTGGACGCGGTCATTGAACCGAAGCATCGCCCACAGTGCCGCGTCGATCCCGCTCTGCGTGCTCAGGTCGCAGCCTGTGAGCAGGCCGAGGCTGCCGAGCGAGACGCCGCGCAGGATGGCGTGGCGGCGGCCAATCCGCGCCAGTTGGTCATGCTGCGGTGTGCGACAGTGCCGCGATCACATCGGCGGCGGCGCGCCCTCGGTGCCGATGGCAACGAGGTTGGCAGTCATCTTGCCTCCATCGTTCGACGCGACGATGAACACGACCTTACCCACGGAAATGTCGGCCATGGTGTCGGGCTCGAAGCCAACGATCGGCGCGGTCGGCGGCACAAGGATGACCTGCTGGCCGGTGGTGCCGTCCTTCGGGTTCTTGTAGCTCACGGTAATCTGCTTGGTTCCGCCCTTGGTGTCGGCGGCGGAGACTGTGCCGTTCGTCATCGTGCTGTTGGCGGTCGCGCCATTGGCCTGCACGGCCGACACCGTGCCGTTGGTCATCATGCTGCTGGTGGCAGACTGGCTGCCGGCCAGCGTCGTGTCATTGATCCGATCCCAGGCATAGTGACCTTCGCCCGCGCCGCGCATCGCCGGCGGGAACACCACGACTTCGAGCGCGATCAGCTTGCCGCCGACTTCCTTGGTGGCTGCGCCGACAAAGCTATTCTGGTCAACATTGTCGAGCGACGACTTGACCACCTTTACATACTTGGTATTCGCGTCCGGGTGGATGGTCACTTCCCCCCCGCCGGTTGAGAGCGTGACGCCGTCGCCGCTGACGGCCGTGATGGTGCCACGCACGCGCTCGGTCGTGGCGGCCATGGCGGCCACGGACATCACGGTGGCGAGCGAGAGCGTGAGGGCAAACAATGGCTTCATTAAAACGGTCCTCGATGGAAGTCGGAAAGTCTACGGGGACTATACGTCGCAGCACGCACAAAGTCGCACAACGTTCAGCGGTTTGCCCCTGGAACCCATTGCACATCGCCGCCCACGCGTGCGTTCAAATGCCGTGCCACCACGAACAGGTAGTCGGAAAGACGGTTGAGGTAGCGGATGACCGCCGGATTGACCGTCTCGCCGCCCGCCAGGTGGACGACGAGCCGCTCGGCCCGCCGCGCGACCGTGCGCGCCACGTGCGCGTGGCACGCGGCCAGTGCGCCGGCAGGCAGCACGAAGCTCGTCAGCGGCGCCAGTTCCGCGTTCAGGGCGGCGATCTCGGCCTCCAGCGCGACCGCGGAGGCGTCGGTCAGCCGGAGCCGCTCGCCGGCCTCGCCCGGCACGCACAGGTCGGCGCCGATATCGAACAGGTCATTCTGGATCCGCCCGAGCATGCGGTCGGTCCGGGCATCATCGCCGAGATGGGCCCGCAGCACGCCGATCACCGCGTTGGCTTCATCGACCGTCCCGTAGGCGTCGACTCGCATATCGTCCTTGCGCACCCGTGTGCCGTCGCCCAACGATGTCTGCCCGCCATCGCCGCCGCGGGTCACCACGCGATCGATCCTGATCATTGCTCCTGCTCCTTCGCCGGTTGCCCATAGCATCTCTGCTCCGCGCCGCGATCGAGAACCGCACGCGGATCTCTGCGTATGGTTGGCATGGCAGGGTGCCGTAAGCGGCGCGGCTACACCGAGGATAGACCTGAGTTGACGCCAATGGACCCGATCGCTCGCCGCGCCGTCGATGACGCGATCACCGGCCGGCGCTCCGTCCGCGGCTTCCTGCCCACGCCGGTCGCGCCAGAGCTGATCCTCGAGATCCTCGACGTGGCGGCCCGCGCGCCCTCTGGCGTCAATACTCAGCCCTGGCGCGTGCATCTGTTGACCGGCGCCTCGCTGCAGGCATTCTCGGCCGCCATCCTCGCCGTGTTCGATGACCCGGCTGACGCCGCGAAGCACAGCGCCGAGTTCCAGACCTACCCGTCGCACTGGACGTCGCCGTATCTGGAGCGCCGCCGCCGGGTCGGCTGGGACCTGTATGGGCTGCTCGGAATCGCCAAGGGCGACAGCGCGCGCATGCACGCGCAGGTTCGCCGCAACTACCAGTTCTTCGGCGCGCCGGCCGGGCTGATCTTCACCATCGACCGCGTGCTCGCCACCGGCAGCCTGCTCGACTACGGCATGTTCATGCAGAGCGTCATGATCGCCGCCCGTGCCCGCGGCCTCGACACCTGCCCGCAGGCGGCGTTCGCCACGTATCACCGCGTCATCGTCGAACAGCTCGCGATTCCGCCGGAGCAGATGGTCCTGTGCGGGATGGCGATCGGCTATGCGGACCCTGGCGCGGTCGAAAACCGGCTGCGGACCGAACGCGAGGCAGCCGGATCATTCACCATACGGCACGGCTAGATAGCGTCCGCCTCCGACGCGCAGCCGGCCCTGGCGCTCGAGGAGGTTCACGTGCGCCAGCGCCTCGCTGAAGGCAAAGCCCATCTGGTGGGGATCGTCGATCGGCCGGCCAAACACCACCGGGATCAACTCCGCCGCGGTCTTCGCCGCCGCCCGGCACGCCTCGACGATGACGTCGCAACGCAAGCGGTGGTGCGCGATCAATTCGTCCACCCGTGGGTGCAGCCCGTAGAAGGGCAGGTTGTGCCCCGGCAGCACGAGCGTCTCGGCCGGCAGGGACTGCTGCAACGCCGTCAGCGAGCGCAGGTAGATGCCGAGCGGATCGCCGTGCGGATCCATCGCTTGCACGCTGATGTTGGGCGAAATGCGCGCCAAGATCTGGTCGGCGCCGAGCAGCAGCCGGTCCGCCGCACAATAGAGCATGACCTGCTCGGGCGAATGCCCGCCGCCGGTCAGGACCTCGAAGCTGCGGTCGCCGATGGTCAGCGCCTCGCCGGCGATGAGCCGCCGGAAGGTCCGCGGCAGGCCGGTTACCATCCGCAGGTAGCGGTGCCCGTTGGCCAGGAGTTCCGCCGTGGTCGCGGCGGGCAGGCCGTGATCGAGGTAGAAGCTGCGATACGGCTCTGCGGCGAGCGCTCCTGGATCGAGCTGGATCAGCACGCTGGTCAGATACTCCGTCTGCGCCATCAGCAGCGGTGCGGAGGTCCGTTCGCAGAGCCATCCAGCCAGGCCGACGTGGTCGGGGTGGAAGTGAGTGGCGACGATGCGCGTGATCGTGCGCGACTTGAGCGAGCCGTCCAGCAGCCGATTCCAGACGGCGCGCGTCGTGGCATCGCCGATGCCAGTGTCGATGAGGGTGTAGCCCGGACCGTCCTCGAGCAGATAGATATTGACGTGATCGAGCCGGAACGGGAGCGGCAGGCGCAGCCAAAGGACCCCTGGCGCCACCGCCACCATCTCGCCATGGCCCGGCGGATGCGGGTGCGGAAACGCCAGGGTGCCGTCTGGCGGTCTATCGGCGATAGGAGCCGTTGCCCTGGTCATACGGCTGTTGTTGGGTCCGCCCGTTGTCATACTGCCGGTTGTCATACTGCCGGTCATCTTGGCGGCCGGAGCGGCGCGGCTGCTGCGCCTCGTCCTGGCGGCCCTTCTGGTAGCCACGCTCATAGGCGTCCTGCAGCGCCTTGTCCTGGCTCTGGTTCCCGGTCATCAGCCCCTGCAGCATCTGCTGCATGTTCTGCGCCCGCCCGGCGCTCGGCGCCGCCGCCACGACCGTCGCGACCGCCGCGGCCACCATCCAATTTGTGCGCATGTTCCTACCTCCCAAAATCGCCGGCCGAGGGCCGGACCTTCTCATCGGCTACAAAGACGCCGGAACCAAGGCGGTTGCATATTGAACGCCAACAGGTTGCACTCCGGCGCCGGACCGACGCTACGGGATCAGCCGGTCCACCCGCGCACAACAAGCTGTCTGGCTTCATCCGCTAATCAGTTGCACAAACTCAGGGCAATGACCGGGTTCGCGGAGGATATTCCGCGCCCACGCCGACTGGCATATCGCTTGCTTCAAGTCTGGGATGGCTTCCGTCTCCCGTGACGACACAAGGCGCGGACACCGCGTGGACATCGCCGGGGTCAGCCTTGCCTATGGCGGGACGACGGTGGTCGACCGCGTCGACCTCACAGTACAGCCGGGCGAACTCGTCGCCCTGCTCGGCCCCTCCGGCTGCGGCAAGACCACGCTGCTCCGCGCCGTCGCCGGGTTTCTCCGGCCGCGCTCCGGACGTATCCTGTTCGATGGGCAGCCGGTGGACCATCTGCCGCCGGGTCACCGCCGGGTCGGCATGGTGTTCCAGAACTATGCGCTCTTCCCGCACATGCCGGTCGCCGAGAACGTCGCCTACGGGCTGCGCGCCCGGCGCACCCCCCGGGCCGAGATCATACCTCGGGTGCAGGCCGCGCTCGAGGCGGTGCAAATGGCGCACTTTGCCGACCGTCTGCCGCGCGCGCTCTCGGGCGGACAGCAGCAGCGGGTCTCGCTCGCGCGCGCCATCGTCACCGAACCGGCGGTGCTGCTGCTCGACGAGCCGTTCGCCGCCCTCGACCGCGCGCTGCGCCTGGACCTGCAGCTCGAGATCCGCCGGCTGCAGCGCCGCCTCAACCTGACCGCGATCATGGTCACCCACGACCAGGACGAGGCGATGAGCATGGCCGACCGCATGGCGGTAATGCGCGCCGGCCAAATCGAGCAGGTCGGCGAGCCCGCGATCGTCTACGACACGCCCGCCAGCCGCTTCGTCGCCGGCTTCGTCGGCGCCAGCGTCGAGCTGCCCGGCCTCGTCGCGCCGTCCGGCGACGCCGTCGAGCTCGATGGCGGCGGCCGCCTGCCCATCCCACGCACCAACCTTGCCGCCGGCTCCCGCATCGTGCTCTCCGCCCGTCCCGAGCACCTCGTCCTGCACGACGACCCGGCGCCCGACCGCCTCCCCGCCCAGCTCCGCCAGTCCGCCCCGATCGGCGGCACCACGGTGCACGACGTCAGCGCCGGCCCGCTCACGATGACCGTAACCGAACCCCGTGTGTCGCGGCTGCGCACACCCGGCGCCGTCCATGTTGGCCTGGCGCCCTCCGCCCGTCCCGCCCTCTTCCCCGATACCGGAGCACAAGCATGATCCTCTCCCGCCGCGCAGCACTCGGCGCCTCCCTCGCTTCGGCCGGCCTGCTCGCGGCCGGCCGCGCCGGTGCCGCCGGCAGCGTGACCGCGGCGATCTATCCCGGCGCCTGGGAGGACGCCTACCGCGCCGTCGTCGCCCCCGCCGTCAAGGCCGACAAGGGCGTCGACGTCGCCTTCGAAGCGCTGTTCGCGGTCGACGAGATCGCCAAGGTGCGCGCCTCGCGCGGCAACCCGCCGTTCGACGTCTTCCTGCTCGACCCCGGACCGCGCGCCTCCGGCATCGAATACGGGCTCTACGAGCCGTTCGACGCCAAGCGCCTGGCCAACGCGTCCAAAGTCCCGTCCTCTTTGATCGACGACAAGGGCATCGCGGTCGCCGCCCAGGTCGTCGGCCTGGCCTACAACCCCAAGAAAGTCGCCAAGCCCGCGGGCTGGAAGGATTTGTTCAAGCCGGAATTCGCGCGGCATCTCGGCCTGACCGGCTTCCAGACCACGTTCGGCACGATGTGCATGATCGAGATCGCCAAGCAGTTCGGCGGCTCCGAGACGGATGTCGAGCCGGCCTTTGCCGAGATCCGCAAGATCCTGCCCGAAGTCGCCGCGGTGGCGACGCCGGCCGCCCTGCCCGGCCTATTCCAGCAGGGCCAGGTCGACCTGATGTACATCAACACCCAGACCGTCACCGCGCTGAAGGCCCGCGGCGTCGACATCGAGTTCGTGGTGCCCGAGACCGGCGCGTCGGCGTTCGTGACCACCATGCACATCGCCAAGGGCGCGAAAGCCATCCCGCCGGCCTACGACTACATCGACACCGTGCTCGCCACGCCGGTGCAGGACGCGCTGGCCAAGAACCCCTACTACCTGACCCCGGTGAACAAGGAGGTCGACCCCGGCGCCGACGTGCCGATGAAGAGCGTCGCCGATATCGACAAGTTCAACACCTACGATTGGAGCAAGATCAACCCGCTCCGCGCCCGCTGGATCGATCGGTTCAACAAGGAGATGGCGAAGTAGCGATGAACCGTCCGGGCGGCGCCGCCCTGCTCGCTCTGCCGCTCGGCGTCGCCCAATTGCTGCTGTTCGCGGCCCCGCTCCTGCTGCTGACGGCCACGTCGTTTTCGCAGGACGAGAACCTGCGCGGCTTCAGCCTGCGCGCTTGGGGCGAGTTGTTGGGCGACGGCTTCAATCTCCGCGCCCTGCTCAACACCATGAAGCTCGGCGCGCTGACCGTGCTCAGCGCCACGGTCCTCGCCGTCCCGCTCGGCCTCGTGCATCAGGTCGCCGGGGCGAAACTGCGCCGGGCCATCCTGATCGCCGCCGTGCTGCCGCTGCTGACCTCGGTGGTGGTGCGCTCGTTTGCCTGGATCGCCATTCTCGGCCGTGAGGGCGTCATCAGCCAGACCCTGCAGGCGACCGGCCTGGCCGCCTCGCCGGTGCAATTGCTGCAGACCGAACCCGGTCTGATCCTGGCGCTGACGCAAATCGAGATGCCACTGATGCTGCTGCCGCTGCTCTCGGCGCTGGGCCGGCTCGAACCCGCGCTGCTCGACGCCTCCGCCGTGCTCGGCGCCTCCCTTGCCCGAACGCTCGCCCGCGTCGTGCTGCCTACCGCGCTGCCAGGCCTGCTCGCCGGCGCCACCCTTGTGTTTGCCTCATCCTCGACGGCGTTCATCTCGCAGAGCGTGATCGGTGGCGGCCGCCTGGTCTATCTGCCGGCGATGGTCTGGCAACAAGCCATGCTGACCTTCGACTGGCCGCTCGCCGCCGCCATCGCCCTGCTGTTGATGGTCGCCGTCCTGCTCGTGGCCGCCGGGTTCAGTGCGGTTGGGCGCCGGGTCCATGCCTGAGGGCACGCCGTCATGCGCCTGAACCGCGGCGACCTGCCGCTCGCCATCCTCATCGTCGCTCTGGCCGGTATTGCGATCCTCGTCCTGGTCGGCCCGGTCCTGGTCGTCGTGCTGACCTCGTTCTCCACCTCGGCCGCGCTGCGCTTCCCGCCGCCGGGCCTCACCTTGCGCTGGTATGGCGAGCTGTTCGATCCCGCCCGCTCCGGCGTGATCCAGACAGCCGCTTTGAACAGTGTCCTGGTCGCGGTCCTCGCCGCCGGACTAGCCACCGTGCTGGCCACCGCCGCTGCCCTTGCGCTGGCTCGCAACCCGGCGCACTGGGCCCGCTGGGCCGACGGCGCGTTCATGGCGCCGTTGGTGCTCCCCGGCCTGGCCTTCGGTCTGGCCGCGCTGATGTTCACCTCTTGGCTCGGTCTGCCCTCCTCGCTCGGGCTGATCGTGCTCGGGCACTGCGTCGTGATCACACCCTACGTGCTGCGCACCGCGGCTGCTTCGGCCGCCGGGCTCGATCCGTCGCTGCTGGACGCCTCCGCAGTGCTCGGCGCCTCGCCCTGGATGACGTTCCGCCGGGTCGTGCTGCCGCTAATCCGCTCAGGCGTGCTCGCGGGCGCGTTCCTGGCCTTCGTCGCCTCGCTCGACAACGTGCCGGTCTCGCTGTTCCTCGGCTCCGCCCGCACCGACATGCTGCCGATCCGCATGTGGGGCCTGATGGAGAACTCGCTCGACGTCCGCGTCGCCGCCATTTCCGGCCTGCTCGTGGGCTTCTCGTTCCTGGTGCTGATCGTCATGGACCGTGCCGTCGGCTTGACCAAGCGCCTCAGCCACTGATGCGCGACCTCGTCGGCTATGGCTTCGAGCCGCCGCGCCTGCGCCTGCCCGGCGGAGCCCGCGTCGCCGTCTCCCTCGTCGTCAACTACGAAGAGGGAGCCGAGCTCTCCGTCGAGGCCGGCGACCCCGAGAACGAGCGCATCGGCGAGGTCCACAGCGTCGTCGGACCCGGCCGCCGCGACATCGGCATGGAGACGCAGTTCGCCTACGGCCTGCGCGCCGGCCTGCCCCGTTTCCTCGACGCCTTCGACCGTGCCGGCCTGGCCGCCACGTTCTGGATGTGCGGCCGCGCCGTCGAGCGCACGCCCGCCCTGGCCCGCGAGGTCGTCCGCCGCGGCCATGAAGCCGGCTGCCACGGCTGGCTCTGGCGCCCCAACGCCGACTACGCCAGCCCGGCCGAAGAGCGCGCCGCCATCCTGCGCGCCACCGACGCCATCGAGGCCGCCACCGGCCAACGCCCAACGGGTTATTTCTGTCGTGGCAGCGCGAGCCCGCACACCCGCACCCTGCTGCGCGATCTCGGCTACGCCTACGACAGCAACGCGTTCGACGACGACCTGCCCTATCGCTGCCCCGAGACCGGCCTGATCGTGCTGCCCTACGCGCTCGACAGCAACGACATGAAATTCTTCCACCCCAACGGCTTCGTCCGGCCCGAAGATTTCGCAGGCTACGTCGGCAGCGCGCTCGATCAGCTCGTCACCGAGGGCGCAAGGGGCGTTGCGCGCACGCTGAGCATCGGCTTTCATCTGCGCATCTGCGGCCGCCCTGCCCGCTTCCGCGCCGTCGACATGATCCTCGACGATCTCCGCCGCCGTGGCCCCGACGTCTGGGTCGCGACAAGGCGCGAGATCGCCGCCCTCGCCGACGCCCAACTCGAGAGACGATGAAAATGGCCCTGCGCTGCGACACGATCATCCGCGACGCCACCCTGTTCGACGGATCCGGCGGCCCGCGTCAGAGCGGCGACATCGGCATCAAGGGCGACCGCATCGCCGGCGTCGGCGACCTCGGCGGCTGGAGTGCGGACCGCGAGATCGTCGCCACCGGCCGCGCCGTCGCCCCTGGCTTCATCGACAGCCACACCCATGACGACCGCGCCGTCCTGTGCGGCCCGGCCTGCACCACCTGCAAGACCAGCCAGGGCGTCACCACCGTCGTCGTCGGCAATTGCGGCGTCTCGCTCTCGCCGCTACGCCTGTCCAAGCGGCCGCCGCCGCCGCTCGACCTGATGGGCGACGAGCGCTGGTGGACCTTCGACAGCTTCGGCGACTACGCCGACGCGGTCCGAAAAGGCTCCGAGGTCAACACCTACGCCTTCGTCGGCCACCAGACCCTGCGCGTCGAGGCGATGGACGGCGACGTCTACCGCCCGGCCAACGACCGCGAGATCGGGCGCATGCACGACCGCCTGCGCCAGAGTATGGCTGAGGGTGCATCCGGCTTCTCGACCGGGCTGTATTATCCCCTGAATGCCCATGCCACGACCGAGGAGGTCATCGCGGTGGCCGAGGCGATCCGCCCGTTCGGCGGCCTCTACACCAGCCACATGCGCGACGAGGCCGACCGCGTGCTCGGCTCCATCGAGGAGACTGCCAAGATCGGCATCCGCGCGAAGATCCCGGTCCATGTCAGCCACCACAAATGCTCCATGCCGGAGAATTACGGCCGCTCCACCCAGACCCTGCCGCTGCTCGCAGAATTCGCCCGCACCCAGCAGCTCAGCTACGACGTCTATCCCTATCCCGCCGGCTCCACCGTGCTGATGCCGGAAAAGCTGCGCGACGACGTCGAGGTCATGATCACCTGGTCGGTGCCGCATCCCGAGATGGCGGGCCAATGGTTGAAGGAAGTGGCCCGCAACTGGAACACCGACATCAAGGGCGCGGCCGCCCGCCTCCTGCCGGCCGGGCAGGTCACCTTCCAGATGGACGAGGAGGACGTCCGCCGCATCATGGCGCACGAGATGAGCGTCATCGGCAGCGACGGCATCCCGCACGACGACCATCCCCATCCCCGCCTCTGGGGTACGTTCCCGCGCGTGCTCGGCCATTACGTCCGCGACATCGGCTTGTTCAGCCTCGAGACCGCCATCCACAAGATGACCGGCAAGGCCGCCGAAGTGTTCGGCATCGTCGACCGCGGCACGCTGCGCCCCGGCGCCTACGCCGACCTCGTCCTGTTCGACCCGGCCACCATCCGCGACCGCGCCACCTTCGAAGACCCCAAGCAGGTCAGCGACGGCGTCGACGAGGTCTGGTGCAACGGCCTGCCGACCTACATCGCGGGCCACGGCGCGACCAGCGAGCGGCCCGGTCGCCTGATCCGCCGCGGCCGCGCATGAGCCCCGCCGCATACCGTCAGGCCACGCTCGGGCTCGGCATGATCACGCCCTCGGGCAACGTCGTGGTCGAACGCGTCACCGCCGGCATCCTGGCCGCCTTTCCGGCAGTCTCCGGCCACTTCACCCGCATCCCGGTGACCGGCAGTTCTGACCACTACCCGGTCGCCTACGATTGGGAGGTGATGCTCGCCGCCGCCGCCCTGCTCGCCGACGCCGCGCCCGCCGCGCTCTGCTGGAACGGCAGCCGCGGCGGCAGCTTCGGCTTCGACGTCGACCGCGATCTCTGCGCCCGCATCACTGCGGCCACCGGCCTGCCCTGCACCACCGCCACCCTCGCGGTCGACGCCGCCTTGCGCGCCGCCGGGCACCGCCGGCTCGGCCTTGTGACCCCGTATCGCCCGGCTTACATCGCCAAGCTGATCGAGGTCTTCACCGCAGCCGGCTACGAGATCGTCGCCGAAGCGCATGCCGGCCTCGACGACAATCTCGGCTACGCCGCACTGCCCGACGCCGACATCATCCGCATGGCAAGCGAGGTCGCCGCCCACGCGCCCGACGCGGTGCTGACCTTCTGCACCAATCTCCCCGCGGCCCATCTGGTCGACGCGCTCGAGCGCGAACTGGCGCTGCCCGTGGTCGACTCGACTTCCGCCGCGGTCTGGGCCGCGCTGCGCCTGGCCGGCCTGCCCACCGCCGCCGGACGCGCCTGGGGCAGCCTGTTCGGCCGGGATATTGCAATCCCAACCCTGGCGCGGCCAAGCTGATTGAGCCAGAGGACAAGGTGAGACCGATGCGATTGTTGCGGCGAGAACTGCTTGCAGGCATGGCGGCGGCGGGCCTGGGATCGCGGATGGCGCGGGCGGCGACGCCGCTCTCGTTGGCGACCTGGTCGGCCGGGGTCGACCAGGTCAAGGCGCATCTGGCGGCGTTCGAGGCGCAGGGCGGGCCGCCGGTGGCCTATTCCAACGCGCCGTTCGCGCAATATCGCGAGACGATGATCACCAAATTCACCGGCGGCGCGCCGATGGACGTGCTGTGGGTGTCGGATTCGTGGCTGCCGGAGTTTGCCGAGGCCGGGTGGATCGCCCCGATCGATCCGTTCAAACAACTGATGGCGTATGACGCGGATGCGTCCGAGTTCTGCACCCAGTCGATGCTCTATAAGGGGCAGCAATACGGGCTGACCTACTACACCGACTACATGAGTTTTCTTTACGATACCGACATGTTGGCTCGCGCCGGGATCGGCGCGCCGCCTGCGAGTTGGGCTGAGGTGAGCGAGCAGGCCAAGGCGATCAAGGCACGCGGCCTGAGCGAGTTTCCGGTGGCGATCGGGTTGGCGCAGGAGAGCTGGTTGATCGAGTTCATGAGCGCGCTGGTGTTCTCACATGGCGGCC
>JAABUK010008327.1_pt1 | contig 14601 bp, 23 predicted proteins | sample 5559141 | NCBI WGS metagenome assembly JAABUK01 (sample SAMN10711869, study PRJNA513367) | rock metagenome | isolation source: Antarctica rocks | place: Antarctica: Victoria Land, Pudding Butte nord | collected 2016-01-03
GAGGGTGCCGGTCACAGCGACGTTGTCGCTCGTCAATGAATTGGTGACCACCAGGCCTTTACTGGCCAGCAGGGAGCCGGAGTACGCCACCACGACCGCTTTCGAGAGGGTACCGGGCGACAAGTAAATACCTGTTGCGTCGCAGCCGACCCGGCCTATCTGGCCGGCCGCCTTCGCCGTGTTGTCGAGCGTCAGCTCGGTGGTGGTGGATACCGATCCGTCGCCGTACACCCTGAAGGTATCGCCCTGTCTGTTAGCGGTGACGCTGATCTGTTGGTCCGCGGTCGTGATGGTCGCGGCCGACTTCGAGTTCGTCGCGAGCGACAGCCCGCCGCTTGGAGCCAGCGTCAGCGAAGCGCTGCAGGTGGAGGCGGCAGCTGTCCGATCCAGGTACACCTGCAAGGGCTGAGCGGCGTCGGTGCTCGGATTAGCCAACTGCAGGCATTGGGGAGCGGTGCTGCTGACCCGCAGCACGTTGCCGACGGTGACATTGTTGGTGCAGGTAAGGTTGTAGCCGGAGATAGCAGTGTTCGCGGCGCAGGTGACCCCGCCGATGAAGCTGGCCGCGCCCGTGAAGGCCGAGGTGCCTCCCACCGCGAGGGTCCCCTGCAGCTGACTTCCCGACACAACGGCTAAGCTCTGCAAAGTCGAGGCTGCCGCGCAGCTCAGTGTGCCCTGAAGGGCGGTGGTGCCCGTCACTGCGAGGGCTCCAGAGAGGTTCGCCGCGGCCAGGTTGGCTGTCCCCTGCACGCCCAAGCTGCCGGCGATCGACGCTGACGAAGCCGTGGTGAGCGACCCAGAGAAGACGCCGGTTGTCGCCGAGACAGCCTGTGTCGTGACATTCTGCAGCCCTGTGGTGCCGGAGACGGTCAGCCCAGGGACGGTGAGTTGCCCAGTGGCGGTTACGGGCCCTTTGATGGCGATGGAGCTGGCTGACAACGTGACGGTGCCGTCCGGCGACGAGAGGCTCAGCCCTACGTCGTTATAAAACACCGTGCTGTTGCCAGATCCCACGGACATTCGTGACGAGTTACATGTACGGGCCGAGAATTTTTAAAATGTGCTTATGCCATTAAACGACCGCATGGCAACCCCGACGCTCAGCCTGCGAGTCTGTGACAATGTTGTCAGCATGGGTTTCAACGACTTCAGTACGCTGGTGTGGGACCCCACCCAAGACCCCTCGACGGCCAAGTTCTACGCGGGCTTTTGCGCGCTGCCCGGCGACTTGCCTCAAGCCTATAAGGACGTGGTCGTCATGCAGGACACCGCTAACTATACGTTCGTCTGGTTTGTCGGGGACCCGGACGGCACCATCCCCATCCCGGCCGGCGCTTTGACATTGGGCTCTCTGATGACCACGATGTTCCAGTCTTCCGGTCAGACGATCTCGACCGCCGACTACACCAACATCACCGGCGACACCTGGAGCGGCCAGGGGCAGCCCAAGATGGCCGACGCTGTACGGTACGGTCAGACCGGACCCCTGCAGCTGGGCAATATCTGCCTCGGGGACAGCAACACGATCTTCTTCCGCGTCTACCAAGTCTAAATCCGTTCACACCCGTGTGTGAGTTGAATGCCCATTGATAGGGCTATCGTCGTTGCGTCCTGAAGGACCAGTAAACATGCACTCTTGGTGACCCAATGAACGCCCTGGAGGGGATCGACGCCAGCCTACACTCGGAACGTGTCGAAGCAGCACATATCATGAAGATCTTGTACGCCGACGCCGACGGGCGGGAACCGGATATGTGGACTCTGCGTTTGAGACACGAGAGCAACGTAAGGCATCTGCTGGTCGGAGGTTTCAAGGTTTACAGATTCAGGACCAGCGATTGTTTCAAGGTAACCGGCCCCGAGTTCGACGTAGCCGCCCAGGCAACTATCCATCCTCGGATCCTCGATGGCTTTCACCCGTTGGTGCTCGAGGGCGGGCGGGTGATCGGGATGAGTTGACGGTCTTGTAAACATCTACGCCTTCTCGCTCTTCGCCTTACGTTCTTGCGCCGGCGATAGCTCCCGGCGCCACTGCTTCTCTACCGCCCTGTCGAAGCACTCCGGGTGCAGGTCTCTCCACACCTGGGCTTTGTGCATTGTCTCCTGGGCCTTCAACACCTTGACTGCCATGACCCGCCGGTGCTCAGGCACCTGCTCTCTCGCCATTCTCTCGTCCAAGGTCGTCGCTGTTCTTATGATCGCCGGGCGGAGCAGGGCGTTGAAGTACATGTTCGCTTGCATCGTTCCACCACACAACCGCACAATACTTGTGCTGCGCAAACGCTTAATTTGTAAAGTCTAGAGTGATCAGCCGGTCGCCATGACGAGACCTCCAGTGCGCGTGCCAGTCCCCCGGGTATCCGAACACAAGTTTTACGACCGTGGAGAGTTTGTGCTGGAATACGAAGACGAGATCAACAGCCTGTACAGGTCCATCATGGAGTTTTGCTCTGTCCAGGGGTACCCGTTTTTCCACAAACTCGACATCGGTACTTTACAGAGGTTTGTCTCGGCGACGTCCGAAATACGACAACCGCTCCACGCGCTCAGACCTTGAATGGGCAGGCGGCGGTCGTTATCTGGTCCCTGTCCAGGCGCTCGTCGTCGGGCCTAGCAGGCGGCGAGCATGCTGCGAAGGGGCAGTCTTGGGTGGTCGTCTGGTCGATCGAGAGTTCCTTTGGGTGGCCGGCCCGCCTGACTCTGACGTTCGGCGGGATGGGCGCGCCTGCCTCTTTCGCCGCCTTCAGTTCCTGCCATTTTTCGTAAAAGATCTTCAGCCTGGGCAGGGCTCTCTCCCACCATCCTCTGTCCCTAGCGACACGTGTGATCACGAACTCCTCCTCTGTCCACAGGCTCGCGGGGCGGAACTGTACAAAATCGGCTTCTTCCAGATCCAGCACTTCGAGCTGCAACTGGACCTGCAATAACAAGGTGACGATGGGCAGACCGATCCCCCGATACTGTTACGTGCTGGTCTCTAGAGCCTTCTGGGACAGTGACACCCGTATGCGTCAAAAGGCGAGCGTGTTCTCCGAGGACGGCGAGTTGATCGAGCGGTTGAGCTGGAGGGCAGGTGCTATAACTGATACTGACGAGCTACGACGAATGTTTGCGGACAGCGCCGGTGTGAGCGATTGTTTATACATCAAGGCTACCACCCAGAACCCGGATTTCGGGTTTAGGGTTTAGGGTTCAGATTGTAATGAGAGATTGTAAACCCTAAACCCTAAATATAGTTGATAAGAACTCGCCTGTGGCATGTAATGAGGCGGCACCTCCTTAGTGATTTCGCGACTGACGGGGCATTTTACTTCGAGTCCCAACGGGGGCTCCTCGGCCGTTCCTGCCGCCACTCCATCCGGTGAAGCTCCTATCCAGGGGTACTTCTCGTGTTGCAGAAGCCTGCGAGACACGTACGTGTCCGGTGTATGGACACTGTGTCAGAACGATGCAAGCAAGGCATTCCCTTGAAAGGATGGAGGATTATACAGCGAACTAGAACAACGCCAAGAAATAGTCTCACCCGATCCTCAGCACACGCTTTCCGGTGAGTTTCTCATATTTGAAAATAGCGTCGGCTTCATGATTTGTGCCCCATGTAGTTGCGTACGTGTTGGAATTCTGCCGTAGTTCAGGATACAGTTTTTCTTTTAACAGCTGGACCGCCGACTTGTAAGGGCATTCAGAAGTCACAGAAGCGACTTGTGACGCTGTGATCATTTTTCCCCGCCACTCGAACCATTTCGGGGTCAATTGTTCTGCGGGTACAGCCACCGAGGGTAAGCGAGGGTGACGGGTACACCAAAGACGACTTCCGCGCTCTTACCTATATCCTCTCTCGCCAATATCCTCGTCAGGCTCGGGTGCAGCAGACCCATTGTAACACGCCGTGTAAGTGATACTACTTTTTAGCTTGCACGGTGACGCGCAAGGGCTCAGCCGAAGAAGGCCTCGGGGCCTGCTTTCACTCCGCCGGGTAAAGGCCTCTCCTGGCAGACCTTCATGAAGCTGGGTAATTTGTCGCAGACGGGATTTCGGCAGCTGGTCCTCTTGCAATAGACGATCAGCAAGGTCAACCCGACGACTCCGAGTTGCCACCAGAACTTCTTTGCCAGGAAAAACAGTTTCTGCCAGATGCCGGGACCAGACGCTGGGACGACTACGGGTGCTGCGGCGGTTGCGATGGACGGCTTGCTTGTTGCGCTCATGGCTCCTTGATGTGCTTACACATATTAGTTCTCAAAAAAGAAACGATTACAGCGCCAGCTCTAGGTTCGAATTCAGCCAGGTCAGCCCCTGGGCGAGGCTGTCCGCTAGATCATCTGCCTTTTTCGCCGTCTTCAATGTGTTTTCGTGCACCGACCCTGCGTGAGTTCGATCGAGAAACCGCTGCGCGTGCCACTTGCCCAGAGCCTTCGTGCGTGCGTACTTGTCGTTTGGGAGCTTGGGTGGCAGCGGGTCTCCTTCGAACAGCTGTAGTTTCGCGCGGGGGTCGCAGAACGAAGCCGGCACCCGTTTACAGAGGCACCACATCTGCATGCAATGACTGACGACCGACATCTTGCGGTTCAGGCCGGCCTGGCGTTCGATCAGGAAGCGGTCGCATCGCTGCAGGTCGCCCTTGCGTTCCTGCAGTACCCCGCACAGGCTCTGAACGATCTCCCCCAGGCCCTTGCCTGGCAAGGAGACTAGTTCCCACCTGACTATTTTCGGCGTCGCTTCGGCGCAGGACTGGTCGATGACACAGAGGGCGAGATGCTTGATGCCCACGTCCCAGCTCGCGACCCTCATCTGGTCAGGCCGCAGATTTCATTTAGCAAAGGTGAACGTGTTTCGGTCGCCGTTGCTGGTCGCCCCCCCGAGACCGGATTTGAGCCAACAGGTCTTCTCGTTGGGAGCGAACACGGAGGCGACGGCGCCTGGCGCCATCATCCCCAGCTGCTGGCAGTCGGACTCGCCGGCCACCTGGAAAGACGAAAGGTCGCTGTTTGGATAGTCGGTCCCGACGGCGTTTGTTCCCTTCACGGCGACGGCGTTCTTGAGGCTGAGGGACGCCCCGAGGTTCGCAGCAGGGTTGTATAACTGCGAAGGCACGATGGCAGACTTCAGCCAACACTCGCCGGTCGTCTTTGACTCTGACGCGACGCACGCTGGGTTCGCCGTGCAAGCGGCCGTGCAAGCATCCAGGCTGGTGCCGGTCGAGCTCGAGACGTCGGATCCGTTGTTGTCCAGTCCCGCGATGACGGCGTACGATACCGCCGTCGCCGAGGTCCCCGTCTCGCCGCTGGTCCCTGTCGGGGTGGTCGTTGTCGCGGCTGCCGCAGGGGCTGCAGCGGCTAGCACTGCGGTGTTTGCCCCTGAAGCATCGACAGTCGTCGCCTTCTTGTACACCTCGAAGTAATAGTATGCACCCCCCGTTCCAGCCGCCGCAAGGAGCGCGGCAGATGCGATGGCTAACCCAGACATGCTGTCGACGCTTTCGATGTAACGTATACAATTTTGTTACAAAACAAGAACCGTCCTGATCACGCCAGGACTTTGTCCGAAGCAGCAACCCGTTATTTCATCAGACCTTTTTACATATCTACGTCGTGGTCGCAGCACCATCGATTCGAGCTCGACCTTCCCTGTGTCTGTTGCAGCGTCGAGCGGCGCTTGGAGGTAAACGTCTGTTCCGTGCCAAGTCAAACCGCCGAAGCGCGTGCCGTTGGCACACGAAAAGGTCGTTGCTGTTGCAAGGCGGCGATGACCTCATGCAGCTTCGGGTGTCTCACCTGCGCGTCTAGATGTAGTTTCTGTTCCTTTTAGGCCCTGATAGGTAATATTTGCCTCCCTCCTTGCCCTTGTAAATCTTCCGGCCCTTGGCTGCAGCTGCGCCAGCAGCGGAGACCTTCCTTTTCCTGTGGCGCTTTTGAGCGGCGATGGCAGGCATACTTGTGCGTGGGTAACAGGTGCAGCACATATTTTTTTTGCCCGACGCTCAGGCGTACATCAAGCAATGTTAGGCGATGTCATCCTGGACAGCTCCACGACGACAGAGTTAACGCTCGACTGGATCTCGGGGGCCAGCCAGGACATCTGACGGGCCATCTTGCGGGCACCGGCTTTCTGGCGCATGAACGTCTGCATCTGCGCATTTGCTAATTCAGCCCCGGATACGTTCCCCCGTGACAGCTGCAGTCCATACATCGCCGACGCAAAGTCGTAGTGTGACTGGCTCTGCCGGACCGCGATGTTCGACGCGCGCTTGCGTTCGAGAACGTCGCTCAGATCTTGCGCGAGCTCACCAGCCTGTACAGCCATGACAGATGCGACGGCGCGGGGGTTTTGCACACCTTTGCCCGCTCCCAACGATCTTCTTTGTTTCTTGTTCGGAGGCATCCTTACAAGGCCAGAGAAATATATCAGGCGCACGCGTTTGACCAGGACAGACCTAAATAGTTCAACGCCTGTCGTTTGCCGAGAAATGGTCGTACAGAGTCCCCCCGGGTTCGAGATCTTTCATCAGGATCCTCATGCGGATGCCGTATTCGCCGTCGTTGGTCTTCGGGGCCCACAACCACCTGTGGCAACCCTGTTGAATACGTCTGGCAGCTCGCTCCCTCCTGCCTAGCCAGCGCCTCGTGCACCGCTGCATCCTGCGGGCTGCCGCGTGCTCGACTGACAACAGCGGATCCCGGTGTACGAAATATGTCTGCCATGTGGCTTCAAGGTCCGCCACCTTATCCTTCGACAGGCGGAATGCCGGCGCCTTACAGCCGAGTCCCATCACGCGCATCAGCTTGTCCATCACGAAGTCATAGTTCGGGAAGTTCTTCCCCGCGCGGTTGTCTGTGAATGCCCTCTCAGCTCTCTTGAATAGGAACCTCAACCGAGGCATCATCGACGTAGCGACTCCCGCGTGCTTCAGGCGCGCATTGAAATACGTTAGTCGGGTGTATGGACGAGTCATCGGACCTCTGGTCAAGACGTGGACGACACCTCGAAAGTCGCACACACCTGAGCTGTCTGCCCCACGGCGTTGTAGCCCCCGCCCGTCGCTGCCGACGAATAGTCGGTGCCCTGTACTTTGGCGATCTGTAAGTTCTCTTGGTCGTCGATTCTGAAAGCGTATGACACCAAGGTCTTGACGGAATCTGGCTGCCAGGTTCCTGTGGTGGAGGATCTGCTTACGTGGTTCACAGCCGGTATCGTTCTAGTAAGCATCAGATTCCCTCCTTGTACCTGAAAGTACGACAACCCATCACCTGTCGGAATCGACCCGGTAGAACCGTTGTACCCCAGGCCCAGGTTGTTCTTCCATATGATCGATTTCGCGAACCCGCTGTTGCCCTCGATCTGTATGCCGGCACCGTCGGCCACGGAGTCAGGCTTGGGAGATGTCTGGCTGTGAGCGAGAGTCACCAGCAAATCTTCCACCTGCATGTTGACCTTGTCCGCCGTTTCGTAGTCGCCGTCGACGACCAGGTTGCCTGCGATGTGCACGGTCCCAGCGACGTCTGCCCCCTTCAGGACCAGAGCCTGACTGCTCCTCCCGTTGATCGACCCGACCGTGAGGCTGCCCGAGGGGAGCGTCAGGTTCTGATTCGCGTCGATCGTCAAAGCGGCGCCTCCGCCGACAGACAACGCATATGTGCTGGCCGTACCTGTCATCTGCGCTCCTGCCAAGGACAGGCTGCCCGCTGGCACGATGACGCCCGCCGATCCGGTCACGGTGAGGCCACCCCCGATGACAGCGTCGGCTGTCACAGTCAGTCCCGCGCCGAGGGAAGCGGTGCTGAGGGTAGAGAGCGTGTTCAGAGCCGAGTTGCCGGTCACTGACAGCGACCAGAGCGAGCCTGTACCCGCGACCGACAGGTCGTGTGCTCTGATCAACCCGCCGACTATGACGTTGCCCTGCACGGTGGCAGCGGCCGCCAAAAGCGGTCCGCATGTGAGAGTCTGCTGGAGAACGACTGGCCCTGTGACGCCTAGCCCTCCGCCGACGGTAGTGTCACCCTGCAGCGCGGTGAGACCGCTGACCGTCACGGAGTTGGCGGTGACCGGACCCGCCACGGACACACTCGACGAGAACGCAGCGTTCCCAGCGACCGCAACGGCTTGCATGCTTGTGGCCCCGGCTATCGCGAGATCGCCGCCGATCGAGCCGTTCCCTGTGCTTGTTATGGACACGGCCTGCAGGGGCTGCGTGGTACTGAGCGGGGCGTCCAGGATGACTTTGTTGTTCACGGGCTCGTTCAGATGGACGCCGTCCGGTTCAGAGGACACCAGCAGGTACGACGCCGCGTTCCCAGACACGTTGGTGAACCCTCCTAGTTTCAAAGGCCCATCGGGATTGACAATCGAGCCTGTGGCAACAATGTAAGGCGACGTCATCTGGTAGATCTGCACCTTGCCCAGGGGCAGGAAGGGCATGGAAGTCATTGCAGGTTTACATATGGACAGCATAATTTAGTGCCAGGCCTCAAGCCTGCATAACCATCAGAATTCGATAACCGTTGAGGTTGGGGTTTGTCTGGGTGGGCGCGCTGAGATCCTTCGTGCAAAAGTAAAAGACATTGTTGACGTCCGTGTAGATCCTCGTAGAGCCGACGTCGAACCTGCGGAAAGCACAATAAGAGTTGGCCATCGGCGGGTGGGCAACATATGCAGAGCAAAACAACATCAAGCGCTTACGGATTCCCGTAGGCAAGGGACCCCCCAGTGCTCTCGTTTAGGCTCTGCGCTTCCGCCCCTTGCCGTAATTTGCTTCCGTCCCTGTAAAACACGCATGCCTCACACGTTTGCCTATGCTCTCACGATACCCCAATGCCATACTCACTTGAAACGGATGAACTCCCCGACATCCAAGACGTCGTATCTCGCGGAGAACCCGTTGGCGATGTTGCCCTTGGTGGACATGCTACCGCTTCAAGGAGACGCACAGATATATTTGCGCGTCTTGGCATAACATCCTTTGTCGGCGTCGTGTAAAGGGGGATGAATGCGGACCGGGTCAAAGGGTTCTGCGAGGGCATGGCTATCACCGTCGTGATCGCAACTCTGGGGTTCGTCATCATAAAGGAGATGGACGCTTTCGGTCAGAGACGGGAACGACGGCGCTGGACGCAGCAGCCACGACAACCACAGCGCTACCAAAGCATCAGCACGAACGGACCGGTATTCGACGATTTCAGAATCACCAGCAATCACCCACTGGACGCAGGGCAGATTGCAGACTTGCTCGGTCAGGCCATCATCGACGAACACTTTCCGCAAATGGACGCGCAGCAGACCGAGGGGGAGGCAGAAAGCGACCCGGCAGAGGAATCGCGTGCGGAGTGACTCAGCCTGCCAGGTGCGGCAGCCACACGATCTTCTGCTTGGCTCTCACGGAAACGTTCGGACCCGCCGAGTTGGGGCGCACTCGGCTGTTGTCTGAACACGACATCGTGGCCTCCGTGTTTTGGCAGGTGACTACCGAGTCCGCGAATCGAGAGATCGTCGTCGGCAACGTGCGTGCGATGTCGGCTGCCGTAGCCGCCTGTGCGACGCTGTTGATCCCCGCCCTGCCTCATTTGAGCTGCGTCAGATCCCTGTTGACCTCGCGTTTTCTGGCCAGTTCCGCGGGCGTGGTCATCACCACGAACGTCACGTCGTACCCCTTGTTCTTCATCCTGGTCAACAGGCCGTCCGAAGGGATCGAGGTGTCCAGGCACACGTTGAACCTGTTCGCCAACGCGTGGTCCACAATACGCTCTGTAAGCCGCTGACTTGCGTCGAACACCTCAGGGTTTTCGTCGGGCAGCTTCCTCCTGCCTCCGTTGAGGGCTATGAGGGTTGAGTCCGGGTTTATATAAGTCATGTTCTTCTCCTTCTTGAGCATCGCTTTGGCCTTGGTGCTCTTCCCGCTACCCTGCGGTCCGGCCATGATGATGGCGCGCGGATGTTCGCTGCTCTTTTTACCCAAGAAACTGTCCTCCAGCACCTTGCGGCTGCGTTGCGCAAGCACTTCCCTGGAGGGTTTGACCATCGCGTACTCATCAAGGTTTACACTATTTCGTTCAACAGGTCATCGACGCTTTTCGCGGGCTTCGCTTGTTGCGGCACAGAGTCCTTCTTGGGCGGCTTCTTCTCGACGACCTCCTTTTTGGGAGACGCATCGGGAGATTTCTCGTCGACTCTGGCTTCGTCAAACGCCTGCTCCGACTCCTCCTCTGTAACGTCCTCGTCCAAGCTGTCGGAATACTCCAGCACCACCTGCACGCGCTTGTTGAGTTTGTCGGCAAACGTGTATGCGTTTTCGTTGGCTAGATCCGAAGACAGCTCCTGCACCAGCAGGGTGCCAGGCATCCCCTGTTTGTCCAGCGTCTCGATTGCCTCGAGGATGACGGCGGTCTTGAGGCCGGCCATGTCTGTTGACTACAAAAGTCGAATATCTGCACTGGTCCGACGCATACTATTTTTGTGAACGCTTCCTTACGAGCCTTCGCAATGTTGATGATCGACAGATTTGCTATGCTGGACAGCGGTCCCGACTCGATAAAAGACGACGACTGCCTAGAAACGGCGGCGAGAGAATCTGGCTGCTGGGGATACGATGTCCGACAGCTCGACGCGATCACACGTCACCCCCTGTTCTTCATGGGATACACAGCGCTGTCTCGCCTAGGCTGCATCCGCCACTTGAATCTGAACGACCGCAAGCTGCGCAATTTTCTGGCCGCCGCGGAGCGCTCGATGCCCGACTGCAACTTCTACCACAACAAGTCTCACGTGACCGGGGTGGTGCAGTGCATGTACGCACAGCTGCGCAGCTGCCCGCTGGACGACTCGCTTTCGGCATGCGCTTGCATCATCGCAGCGGTCATCCATGATTGCAAGCACCCTGGCATGTCGGCGGACAGAGTCAGGCAGATCGCCCCCGAACTGTTGCCGAGCGGAACGACGCTTGAACAGTATCACCTGGAGTCTGCCCTCGATATCATGACGCAGCCCCCCAACGACTTCCTGGACGGCGCCGAGCCGGGAGTCAGGCCAAAGCTGTACGGTCTGGTTTCGGAGCTCGTTCTCGCGACGGACATGGCGAAGCACGCGGAGTTGATGAAGGGCATCGCACGGTCCTTTTTGGAGGACGAGGGCGAAAAGCGTCTGATCTGGCTGTTGCGGCTGTTCATGAAGGTCGCCGATTTGCACCACTGCACGGGCAGCCCAGCCGCTCACGTCAGCTGGGCGAAGAACCTGTATTCCGAGGCGCAAGGGCGATTCACCGACGAGCTGCCTTCCGCTTTCGGTACTGGCCAGCTAGGTTTCTTCGATGATGTGGTCCTTCCGATGGTGGATATGATGGTCGCCGTGCGCCCCGCCACGGAGCCTGTCAGACAGCTCGTCCAAGCCAATCGCGACTGCTGGCTGTAAAGCTACTTCTCCGGCCGGGTTGCGTTTTGGCATATGGGTTTCGGAGGCATCGTGGTTACAAGAGCACAAAATGTAGACTCAACCAGTGGCGACTTCGGAAACCACCGGTGAGTAGTCCGCCATTATCGCGCTTGTCGTCACACGGACTACCGCATGCACCATCATGTTGGCGCTGGACACTCGCAGGACCGGTACCACCTGGCAGTCGAGCTGGTTAGTGCCCGATCCCGCGGCGATGAGCGTTAGCGACAGGGGTACCCCGGAGACCAGCAGTGGGGTATTGCTTTGCACCAGAGGCGGCGCCGCCGTGGACCATTTGCTGGAGAACCTGGTTGCGCTGCTGTTGTCCATGACGACGGCCTGCGCGGAGAAGGACCCGCTCTGCTGCGTGGTGGTAGGGTCGAAGCTGACGACGCTGCCCGCGATCTCGATCGTGACGATGTCATTGGAGGCCGAGGTAGGCAGCCCTTTGAGCCAGAACCCCTGCGTGTTCGGCTGGTCTGGGTTACACAGCACCATCGCGCCGTTGACCAGCTGACCCGCCATAGGGATGACGAAATGGTTTGTCAGCACCTGTTTTCTTGCCTGCCATTGTGTATTGGTCCCGTTCGGTGCTGTGGTGAGATGCAGGTTAGACGAAGCAGGCAGGTCGATCAGGGTTGTTGTCCCCGAGAAGGTCAGGTTACCGACGTTGCCCGTCGAGTCGACGACGCAGCGCATGATTCCGGTGGCCGGGTGTTCGGGGAATTCGTAAGTGGTGACAGTCGAAGAGGAGGCGTCATCGGGACCCTGCAACGTCACGCGCGCCGCACATCTTGTGTTAATGTTGAATCCACCCATTTTCTATCGAACTACCCGCCGATTTTGTTTTTTTATCGTCTTCATTAAGACTACCGGGAGATGCCTGCCTTGCAAGCCAACCAGACGAAGTCCAAAAAGTCCAAAAGGAAACCGGTCAAAAAGAAGGCCAGGAAACCCGCCGTCAAAAGGGTCTTCGTGCGCAGAGAGGTGGTGTTGGAGCCTTATGCAGTTGACCAGTATCCTGTGTACCGGCAGAACCCTTTCGGGTACAGGCCCTGGGTCCCGCCACCCGTAAATCCGCACTACCACTTTTATCAGCGCCCCGCCGTCTCACACGTGCGTCAGGTGTCTGCCGCTCCGCCGCCTGCGGGCTCGGCCAACCCCATCGACCTGTTTGAAAGGGTGCGCGCCGAAAGCGCTGCGTTGCGGCAGTACAGGCAGAATGTCGAGTGACGCTCTCAGAGAACTTTTATGTGTTGCACACGTGTCAAGTAGTCATGCCCGGACGAAGAGCTCACGGAGGCGGCGATGACGCCATGCGCATGATACACGAAGAATACTACGATGAACCTGAGAAGCGAGAAACCGCCGCCCGCAAGGCCCCTGCCGGCAAGGCCACCGTGGTCTACCCTTCGGTCGTCGCGCCCAAGGCTTATGGCGGCTACGGCGCGAAAAACGCCGGAGCGAGCGTCGGGCTGCCGTCCGTCATGCCCAATCGGAGCGCGACGAGAAAACCGTCTCAAGCGAAGAGAGGTGGAGGCGACGAAGCCATGGCGACTACGCTGGAAGATTCGTGGGGAAGTGCATCGCAACGGCGGTATAAGAAGAAGTAGATGATTCAAAGGCCGCGGGCAGGACATCTCCAGACGCTGTTGCAACATGTCCACCTTGTCTAGAATGCCCTGCCACCCTGCAGCGTCCGGATGACTCCCATACTCGGGGTTCCAATCGTCATCCTGCTGCAAGCACTCAGTCTCGACCCCCCTTGCCAATCGATCCATGCGCTTTTCTGCTTGGTCCAGTTGAGACTCCTCTGGGCTTAATCGTTTTCTGGTTGACTGTCGTTGCACAACTATATCTGCCACCTGGTCCATGGTCAGCGTGTCATCATACTCCAGCTCGTCCATGCATTCTTCGACCATCGTCAAGATGCTATCATACTTGCAAGACTTTGGGAGTCTATGCGTCACAAGCGACACGAGCTTGCGTTCGCCGGCCATATCATACACTGAGTCTGATATTACATAATTCATGCATATCTACAGCAGCGCCTTCAGGACTTGCCCGACCTTGGACGTCGCGGCTTCCTTCTTAACGTTTAACCAGGGAGTGTATCGCTTCAGCACCTTGGTTTTGCCGACCTTGTAAAACCCGCACAATTGGTTCAACATGTCCGAGCGCTTGGCGGCGGTCACGATCGGGGCTTCCTCGCCGAGCATCTTGTGCACGACCCTGGTCCATTTGGCCAGCAGGGCCGCGTGCTTCGACGGAAGGCAAAGCACGGTGACAAAGAGGAAATCTCGAAGGCCTTTCTGCCATCTGTTGGCGAACGTGGGCAGGACGCGCTGTAGGTCGGGAACGCGCTCCTTCTTCTTGCCCGGGACATGTTTGTTGGATTTGGCGTGCGCTCGGTGCGCCCACTGCATCAAGTCTGGGCGGTTCCCCAGGTGTTTCTCGATCGGCATGGTCCGCAGCAGGTCCGTGAAGTGCTGCGCGCACTTGTTGCACGGAAGTATCTTCGGCAGGGCCTTGAAGGCGAACCGGAACATGGCTTTGTCCTTGGAGGTCGGGCGGTCCGGGTACGCGGTAGTCAGCTGGTGGAGAGCTATCCAACAGCCAGATCCCCATCTCGCGGGGCAGGCGGTCGTTCTCTTCGGCGGCATCTCTCAAGGCCCTCATAAAATGCCCGACCCTCCCCTGTTGTTGCTCTGGAGCTGGAACATGATGTAGATCATGCCAGCGCCGAAGATGAGGGCCCCTGCAATCAGCACGTTCTTCTGCACCTCATCCTTGACAATCCCCTGCACGCTCTTCTTCACGGCTTCCTGCTGCTGTTGCTGCTGCTGCTGCTGCTGTGCCTGCTGGTACTGCACGGCCTGCTGCTGCCTGTAGGCGGCTAGAGCGCGCTGCTGTCTCTGCATCATCGTCACGTCGTCGATCGACATTGCTGTCCCGTCGGCGCCCATGTTGATGGGTGCGTCCCCCTTGACCTGCTGGAAGGGCAGCATGCTTTGACGGTCCATGGGTGCTTGCTGTTGCGGATGCTGTTGAAACTGCTGCTGCTGCTGCTGCTGCTGCTGCTGCTGCTGCTGCTGCTGCTGCGGCATCATGGCGCCCTGGGCCATCGCCCCTCCGCTCCTCTCGGGCACGAACATAGGTCTTTGCTCCATGGAGGGGTGCCCC
>JAABUK010008328.1_pt1 | contig 14600 bp, 11 predicted proteins | sample 5559141 | NCBI WGS metagenome assembly JAABUK01 (sample SAMN10711869, study PRJNA513367) | rock metagenome | isolation source: Antarctica rocks | place: Antarctica: Victoria Land, Pudding Butte nord | collected 2016-01-03
GTGGGGGGGAAGGACTTTAGGGTTTGGGACCGGATGTAGCGGGGGTGATGTTTGTAGCTATGGTGGGGTTGGTGGTGGTGGTGGTGGTGGTGGGATTCTGGGAGGGGTTCGGGTTCGTAGTAGGATTGGATGTGTTTGGCGGGGTGGGCGTGATGAGGGTAGGTGTGGGAGTGGGTGTGATAGTGGTGGTTGTGGTTCTGGGATCTTTTGGGTTCGTCGTCTTCGAAGTGGACGTGCTTGGCTGGGAGGGGGTAGAAGACTTTTGGCATTCCAGTCATGAGAAATAGTAGGTATTGGAATTTGAAGTGTGGTATTTTCACGCAGCAATGGATCAGAATGAGGGGTGACAGTGGGGGGGGGGGAAAGGAAAGAGGTGGATACGGCGCCTAGCTCTTTATACTTCGGCCTGGAGCAAGCATGGTCGACCCAGGTGTGCGCCATGGTTCCAGTGAGATCGAAGGAGTTGTGTCATGTGTAGGCCATGTGTAGGCCATGTGTAGGCCATCTGGATGGCGGTGTGTGAGGCTGGAGGATGGGGCAGCCCATCCGTCGGCCCTAACGAAGCGCAGCGCCACGGAATCAGCCTTGCGCGGGATCTCTGTTGCAAAAGACAGGGCGCCGCTTCACCGTCTCTCACCAAGTTTTCGCGCACACGAATGCCAAGGGACTCGCTCACTTTTGCACATGACTGCGCTGCTGAAAGAGGCAGTGCACCCAAAGTGGAACAGCTTGTGGCTTCTGGACGGCTGCCGCGCTGCTATCTATATATATATATATATATACGGTCGAGCACGCGCACGGCATGCGGTGGTGGCAGGGTGTGGTGCAGCTCAGATGCATGACATGCCCACCGGCCCTGCCTGCCAGATGGATCGACCTCCTGTATGGCCCGGAGCCCTGCCGGGTACCGTCCGAGTAAGGTCGGGATGGCCATCGCTATGTGCGTGCAGACGCTGACCCTGTGGATGGACCAGGATCCAATTCCCCATCCGTGACCTTTCTCAACGATCCGAGTAACAGGAATGAATTGCGCGTTTGGAACAGGCCTGCTTGAGGGCTGAACTACTGTGCATCTTCGTGGTAGGACATGTTGTCACCCGGTAGTCAACAATCGGCCACGTGGTTCCTCTCGACTTCGCCTCTGAAGGCAGATGGAAGAAGTACGGATTATGAAGGAGCCATACCCTGGAAGGCCGAGCTGTGCTCTTGGACGACGGAACTTGACCCTTGCTAGCCCTCTCACATCATTTGCAGACTCCCGCAGATAGACCATGTTGGTTCTTTAGAGGTCTCGCCTTACGCTTCGCAGCTTCAGTATTGTCCCTCAACTAAGAAAGTCCCAGTCTTGGAGACCAGATATTCGGCAACTGCAACGTCTTTCCCGCTTTCTCTGCCATACCCAGACTCTTTCATTCCGCCAAAGGGTGATTCCGCCGCCGAGGAATTGCCAGTATTCTAGTGCAAGGAGTGTTGATCAGCAGGGGTGAGAAAATCCCGCCGAATGAGGGTTGACTTACCATACCAATCATTCCTGCTTCAAGGTTTTCCAGACATCTCCTACATCATGATCAGTACCACTCATGGCGGAGTATCTAAGCGTTTGAAGAGGATGACCAACCACATCCGATCAACATCCTTGGTGAATGCATAACTCGCCAGCCCCATACTCGTATCATTCGCCATTCTGATCGCCTCCTCTTCCGTCTCAAACTTGTACAGCGCGGCTACCGGCGCAAAGGTTTCTTCTCTTGATATCAACATCTCGGGTTTCATCCCGATCAGTACTGTAGGCTGGAAGAAATAGCCATTCTTCCCACTACCCTCCATTGCCTTCCCGGACCCAAGTACGACCTTGGCACCTAGTCCAACGGCATCCTTGACCTGGTTCTCCGCCTTCGCGATCCCTCTGTCAGTAGTGACAGGACCCATCGTCGTTCCTTCCTGCGCGCCGTGCCCAATCACCAGCGCCGCCGTCTTCTTCCTCAACATCTCCGCAAATTGATCATAGACCCCAGCTTGGACAAATATCCTGTTTGCCGTGATGCAAGCCTGTCCAGCATGTCTCCATTTCAGTGCCATCAGCTGCGCCAACGCCTGCTCAAGATTTGCGTCATCGAATACAATGAATGGGCAATTACCACCCAGCTCCAGGGTCACCTTCTTCAATCCCGCCGCGCAGTGTGTTGCAACGATCTTGCCCACACGCGTGCTACCGGTGAAGGTTACCTTCTTGACAAGCGGGTGCCTACACAGTGCCTCGCTTAGAGAGGGTGTATTCTCCAAACTTGTTGTCAAGACGTTGAAAACGCCCGGCGCGAAGCCTGCTTTACTGGCAAGATGCGCTAGCGTCAAGCACGTCAAAGGCGTCTCAGGGGAGGGTTTGACGATCATAGTACACCCGGCAGCGAGTGCTGCTCCGGCCTTGCGCAACACCATCGCAATGGGGAAATTCCAGGGTACGAGAGCGACAGTCGCGCCAATAGGTTGCTTGATCACAAACGTACGTCGGTTTGGCGCCGAGGGTGTGAACACGCTGCCCTGTATGCGCTCAGCCTCGGCGGAGAACCACCAGGTGAAACCCGTTGCGTAGTCGATTTCGCCTTGGGACTCTGCTAGAGGTTTGCCGGTCTCGTACGTTAGTATTTTGGCGATGTCGTCGCGGTGGTGGAGGATTAATTGATGCCAGGACATTAATAATTGAGCACGCCTTCGGGGATTGGCTTTCTTGTAGATACCGAACGCGTTGTACGCAGATTCTGCGGCAGCATCCACATCTTCGGCCGCATTGTCGGGGCAGGAAGCGAAAGGAGTAGCTGTGCCCGGATCTGAATGGGGGAGTACGTAATTGTCAATCCAAAGATGATGTTGAGTATAGCATCCAGCCTTATGGTCGAGACGTACCAATAACATCAAATCGTCTTCCACTCTGGGCTGTGACCCACTTTCCATCTACATAGGAGTCTTGTTGGAGAATGTCTGGGTCAGATAGCTGGGTATGTTTGTCAGCAACAAGCGTGCCTCTGATTGCTTTTCCCAAGCACAGGTCGGAGCGAGACGGGCGAAAGCATATTTGGAATTGCTTTACCTTGAAGGGAAGCTCATGGCTATTATCAGACGACGAGGAAGCATCGGTGCTCTGGGCAGCCATGGCGAAGAGGTATAGAGATTAGAGAATGAGAAAGGAGTGACAATGATAGAATTCCCTCGATACGGTTTGGCGTGATCTCGCAAACGACCCGGGCTGGAAAGGAATGGAAATCAGGTGAATAAGATGAGTTGCGGGAACGAGGTGGTTGAATGGAAGGAAATCATCGGCTCGCAATGCCAGCAGACGGATTTACAAACCCGATCTCTTGAGGCTTCGAGGATGGAAGTCGGGTTGATGACCGACTCCTCGCATATAAACATCCCCTCACCAGGACGTTCCCCGCACCACCACCACTGCCGAAACAGGAAGGATATGCCATAGGAACGCAGCGTTAGAAGGATAGACTTCACTTTACCGTCAATCCATTTATACTCATACAGATCATCCAGATGATCCTCTGCCTCTTGCCAAAGAACCGTCTGCCAGAACTGGTCTCGCAGGGTCCCAGGGACCAATGACGACGTTCTTATACCTTTGCAGGCTTATGAGCCACCACGAACACCCTCCCATAATCAAACCAGTACCGAAACCACCAATTAGAATCCCAAGTACTGATCTTCTGACCACATGCCAGATCCAGCTCCAACAAAAGCCACAAGCGCCATAGGTGTGTGTGTAACTCGTAGAAAGAATGATGCTCATACCCGCAGACGAAGCCGTAACCAAGAAGATTATGAGTAGAACATGCCCGTTCCAAGACACATGCCTCAGGTGCCTACGAAAGACCGGAAAGAGGCCGAAGACTTCAATGGAAAAAACAGTGAGAGAAAAGACATGCGTGATGCTGGGTAGGCGAGAAGCGAGCACAGTTGATGCCATCAACGCCGCGTTTGTGGATAGACTGGAGGGGAAGGGGGGAGCACTACCCGAACTGCCGTGACTAGGCGCCAGCGCCGAAACATCGGTCAAGGAGCCATTGGATAGAGATTTCTGGTTGGTGTTCCGAAGGTGTGGCTTGGGAGGAATGTATAGGCCACCATAGTCGAAGAAGAATATGTTGATAATTAGAAGCCAGGTGGCAAGGGCCCAAATCGAGTCCGAGCTTGTAGACCGCGTGAGGGATTTGAGTATTGGTGAGAGACCGAGGAGGGTGAAATAGATTAGTAAAGCAGATTTGACGGTCTTCAAGCGTGACTGTACGCGTGGTGAAAGTGACGGAGAAAGCGTGGAGCCAGAATAGGGCGGGGCCTGCCGAGAAGGCGATGGTTCCAGAGGCGGAAAAGCATCAGGCCCAGAATCATGGAGTGGAGTTATGGGTGAGACTGATTGCAGCGAAGTTGCCGAAATAGAATGTGAGTGTCTGCTAGCCTTCGACGGTTTACGTTCATGACTCTGCATTGCCAGATTCGACATCGACAGAGTAAGACCCAAACCGCGCTCAGATTGCTTCCAAGTGACACGACCATCCCCATTCATCTTGGTAGGGTTGAATGAGCCTTCTGAACCTGTCGTCGAGCCGTCGTCAGGGCCTTCCACCAATGCCTTTCGAGCCGATTCTGCTGCAGCGTCTGCTAATGCTTCTTCTTCCTGTCCCATCCAATGGTCCCACAGGCCCCATCCGACAACGGTCGCGAGACTGGCAAGGCCGACAACCGAGACCGGAGATACTCTATCTTGGTAGATGCCAGCAAAGCAGCAGATAAATATTGCAACAGTGCAAACATGTTGGACGATCACCATCGAATCAGCTACCAGAGGCCAAAAGTCGTAAGGGCGCAGTTTCGGATTGCGCTGAAGATGATCCAGAAAGGTTTCGGTATCAGTGTAGTTGTCAGGATCTGAAAGTAGTTGTCAGTGAAAGCGTTCGACGCCAAGATCGAAGCTCATACATGGCTGGCGAATCCACAGTAATTTTTTCCAACCCCCAGGTTGACGCCTTTTGTGGCTTGCGCTCCATCTCTTCTTGTCCTGCTCAGGGCGTGCTGAGACTGGGATCGCTGGCGGTGGGCGTAGAGAGGCAACTGCAGGTCGTAGAGCAGCTGCCGCCGCCGAAGCTGCTTGGGAGCTATGGAGTGACCCATCCAAACTGCTGACTCCAATTGACTTGACCTCGGGCAGTGGCCCCAGCCGTGGCGGAGAATATGTCTTGTAGGCATCTTCTGCGGCAAGAAGGCTGGAGTCTGATGTAGGTCGACCTGATTCGGGTCGCTTTAGTGCGGCTCGGTTAGGATGAGTCTCAACAGGTACCGGTGGAGGAACAGGAGATGGTGAAGTAGGGCTTGTGACCGTGGGAGACGAAGCGGAAGGAGATGAAGGCGCCGTCATAGCGGCAACATCGGTTGGCGAGGCATCATCGTAGGAGAGTTGTATCCAGATGCCTGACCGCGTATTGTAGTTCGGTTTTGCCTGCGGCGGCACTCGTTATTCTACCAGGACTAATGCCAAGCCTAACAATTCTTCCTCCGAGATACTTTAGGTCGAGAACTAAATCGATTGATCGTGCCTGATGCAATGGGCTACACTGCTGGATTACGATCTCGCACACTGTATGTACCTTGAAAGCGTCAGATTGCATTGGTATGCTGGCCCTATTGTAACCTAACATCTCCTTCAAGGAATCGTGTCGTTCTTCCGAACGTTGTGGACAAATATGCTTCATGTTTACAAAGCGAGTTGACCTTCCTGATGCACATTTGATCGAACGCCCGGAATTGCTTCAGGCTACAGTCTAGTCAAACCCCAGGAGAGTCTCGATTTAGTTGCACGCTGGCCTACTCCCTGCTAAAGAGAGCAAAGCCTTCGGGCTTCGAGGAGTCCGGCTCGATACTCCAATAGCCCTTGCTTTGCGGGATCTGTGTGGTTCCTCAGTGGCGCCTCAATTCTCTATCTGATTCCCCGTCAAATCTTCCTTGATCATTTGCTCGTAATCTGCGCCCGATGTCAGCATCCTACTTTCATCACTTTCGGCGGCAATAGGCCCACAAAGGAGACACGGAGTGGACATAGCCCTGCTGTCGTTGAAGATCCACTCGACCTCACACGGCTCATGAAGATGATTCTGGACCTTTTGTCGTGATGAGGAGGTCTGATCGCTGGAAAGAAGGGGGGTTTGGCCGATCTCATTGACCAGAATCGCTGACTTCGTCCTCGTCCTGCTGAATCAGGCGCAGTTAAGAAATCGATAGCCAGCATGCAGCGATGCAAGAGTGGCTTTGTATAATACACCTAATTTGCAAAAATGCTAGATTTAAGCTTGGGCCTAAGAACTACCTGTGAAGACGGGCAGAAATTGCTGTGAACGTGTATCGAGACTGGCTGTGGTGGATCAGACGTTGGACAAGATGTAGACTGATTGTTAGAATTTGCACCAGCAAGGAGACAAAGGAATCTGGATACGACAGGACACAGCTGGAGTACTAGCATGCATTCTGTCCTAATCTAGAGACATGATTATACTAAAATTGGCAAAGACTGATGGGAACTGTCAGACTAGCCATTTTCGAAGCACTCCGTCTCACCTCTCCAGACGAAATGTTCTGGCAGAATGCCACGCCAGGATGGAAGCGGAGCGGACCCATTACCTTTGGGGAAGTACTAAGGAAAGTTATGATCTTCTTATCTTTTGAGCAGGAGAATAGGCATCAAATGCGACTTTGGGCAGGTGAAAGATGGAAAGTGCTTCGTAGACGAAGCAAAGTGAGGACATTTGACGTTAAGTTTCGATGACTTCGTTGAGATTTATTGGACTATGACCAACCTCCTATACAGATCGACGTCCTGTTGTGACCGACATCCTGTTGAGGCCGACGTCCTGTTGAGGCCGACGTCCTGTTGAGGCCGACGTCCTGTTGAGGCCGACGTCCTGTTGAGGCCGACGTCCTGTTGAGCCCGGCGTCCTGTTGTGGCCGGCATCAATATGCTGTTGTAACTTGGAGTGTACACTGGGATGTTTGCCGCTGCGAACCCACGGAACTTATGAAGTTCTCGAGAGTCTTTCAGGACCACCAAGCCGAGGATATAATAGTTAGCCAACTGGTCCTCGCCTTGCCTGTTTACTCACCTCAACTTCCCTTTGCTTTCGTCTAAGCTGGAAGGCTCTTCTGATCAACCTCTTTTGCTCAGGTATCAACTTGGCAGCCTCAAGGGCTAGATGATTCCTACATTATTGATCTGAAGCTCATATGCTTATGGGACCCGGCCGCACCGGAATATCCTTGCCATCCCAAGACGTATCTGGGCCGAACTGGGCTCCTGCTCCTGCTCCTGCTCCCCTATCAGAGCTCCGTGTAGGTGAACATTGATATGGAAGTAATAATGAGCTCCACTCTGTCGCTTGTCCGAAGGTTGAATGCTAAAACAAACACCGCATGTCAACCTTCGCTTTGTCTGAGGATTTCCTCACAACACAGTTAAAAATGTCTTTTATAAGTTATAAAATCATCATAGATCTGTCCACTGGCTTCATAAGTCCTCGTTACTTTTTTCTTTCTTCGTCTTTGGAAAGTGTTATTGAAGACAGTCTTCCAAGCATTGGCCGCCAGGACGGTCTGACACGTCTCTCCCTTCGAGCATCTGCTGTCACATCGCGCATCGTGAATGCTTTCGACGCAACCGATCTTCTCCCCATGTCTCCCACCACATCTAACGCGAGCCATGACCTCGTTGGGAGGGATTTGTCGCACGAACGCCAGCATGCCGAACATGTGAGTTATAGCCTCCTGTCCAGGGCGAAGCCCTGAGATCGGATTGGAAGGTAGTGCATTTGAAGACACTGCTTCTCGCTCTCCCTGCGGTGGCGCAACCACGATGTCCACATACTCTCCCTAACACGAGCACAGAAAGTCCCCAGAATCCAGCAAACCTCAGACCCAAGAGTTGCCGCTGCAAAGAACATGGCATTCGCCTTCGACATCGACGGGGTCCTTGTGCACGGAGACCGTCTGATCTCGGAAGCCCGCCGCGCTCTTCAAATCCTCAACGGCGACAACAGTCTAGGCATCAAAATCCCGCACATTTTCCTCACTAATGGCGGTGGCAAACTCGAAACGGACCGCTGCGCTCACTTGACGCAAATTCTCAACACCGGCTTACCTGTCTCCACTGGTCAATTGATCCAATCCCACACCCCAATGCAAGCACTCAAAGAACACCACTCGACTGTCCTGATCGTTGGCGGTGAAGGGGACAAATGCAAATCTGTCGCCGAAGCTTACGGCTTCACTGATATCATTGTCCCGCATGACATCGTCGCTTGGGATGCCACTATCTCACCTTTCAAGAAGCTCACCTCCTCTGAACTTGCCGCCGCCAACCCGCGAGACTTTTCAAAAGTCAACATCAACGCCATACTCGTCTTTAACAGTTCCCGCGACTACGCCACGGATCTTCAGATCATCATGGACTTGCTTCGCTCTTCACACGGGCGTTTGGGGACCATTGCTTCCGACCCCGTTGCGGAGAGAATCCCCATATACTTCTCTCATGGGGACTTGCTCTTTCCAACTGAGCACTTCCAACCACGAATGGCGCAGGGCACATTCCGCATCGCGCTTGAAGCGATGTACAAGTCCCTCACTGGTCTCGAACTCGAGCGCGTCATCTATGGTAAGCCTGAGCGCGCTACTTACAATTACGCCGAGCGAGTGCTGGCATCGTGGCTGGACGATCTCTATGGTGAGGGGGCCAGACTGCCAGAAAATGTGTACATGGTTGGCGACAACCCTGCTTCGGACATATGTGGCGGAAACATGTATGGATGGAACACGTGTCTGGTGAAGACGGGCGTTTTCCAGGGGGAGGAAGGGCCGGATGATGAGAAGCATCGGGCGAGTTTTGGGGTGTTTGATGATGTGTTGGAAGCGGTCACGGCGGCGCTGAGGAAGGAATTGGGGACGGATTTCAGTTTGACTGGGAACCACCCGGCCAGCACACTGGTGCAGCAGAAGGGTGATTTCTGGACAGAAGGCCGCTGAGAAGCGCAGGGATTGTCCTCGGCACTGCTATGGGGAGAGTTGTGATTGCGTTTTCTGCGGAGATTGCCGGAAGGGAATGCCAATTTCCAGGGCGGGAGGCTAAGGCTACGCCTGGGAAATCAAGCTCAACGCTAGATAAGTCAAGCTCAACGCTAGATAAGTCAAGCTCAACGCTAGAGAAGCCAAGCATTCTCCGCGGATACGAGTGCCATTCAGGCGTCAGGATCTGCCAACGTGGGGTCCAGGGCTGGGGCGCAACACCTCGATGATCAGTGGGCCTGTCCATGTTGCCTGAGGTCCAATAACAATGGTGGAGTGACCGGCTGCCAACAGCCAGCAGCCGCGCAGATCGAGATCCCGGAGCGCAAAAGATGCCGGGTTGGAGGCGAAGAAACCACTCTAGGCCTGTCTTCCGTAGGAATACTTACGTTCACGAAATTCCTCGAGGCTGAGGGCCTGAAAGGGTCATCCCCGCCCCCCTCAGTCAGCGAAGGATTCCGTCCGACCTTGCTAAACCAATGAGATGCAACTCTGACATCGGAATGTCTTTCGAACATTCCTTCACTTGTGGGGACGTCGGTGAATGCACAGGGGTACCATACTTTCATCAATCACCAGTTTGAAGCTCCCCGTCGTTCCTTTTCCATATCACAGCGTGAGCCAAATCATCTGTTTCTCTGCTCCACAACACAGAGGAAGTCACGCGACATCGGTCGAATTTGCATTTTCCCTTGAACTGCACTCAATCGGGCTCTCGACAGACGAGTGCAGCTTTGCCACGACAGCTTCTCTCTCTTCCCCTTCTTCAATTCTTGACCTTGACTCAACCTCTGAAACGATGGGGCGTCATTATAGAAGAAGAAGGTTGATAGAGCAAAGGTCAAATTTGCTGGTATTATCAGCAATCGTCTCGGCATCAAATGCGATTGTCCCTCCGGTATCTGCAGATGATTCCCTGCCTTCACAGGGAAAGGCTTCGCTTCAGCTAGAGCCCGTCGCCTTGACTTCAGAAACTCGTTCCCAATTTCCACCATCGAAGTCAAAGTCCAGGCTTCTGACTTGGGCATACGATCCACCCCCAGCCGGGCTCGATCGTAATCTTCAATATGACAGATTCGCGCAACACTTGGGGATTCGGCACAAGCCGCCTCCTGCATATCTTCCCGCTGAACGTCCGACCGAGATTATTGATGACGACGATGAAGATGATCAACCGGGCCCTCAAAACACAGACCCTAATTACCAACCTGTTCCGACCAGGTGGCTTATGCGCGGATACTCCAGAGTAGCTGGTATACCGGCATCACTCCCCACAGACACTATGACTCGAGGATATCGACAGCGTGACGGGGCCAAGTCTCCTGCAGCGACTCCATCCGACCTATTTGATAACGATATGATATCGCCTTGCACAGTAGCTCAAGGGAGCCAAATGGACTGGATGTTGAGTCCACATGCTCAGATCCTTGGGTCTCTGACACTATTCTTTCTGATTGTGATGATGATGGAGAGTGTCAGGTACGTGTGGCGCGCATGTGGTCGAAGGAGCTCGATCGTGGATGAAAGAGGCCGGTTGGCTTTACATGGTGATGAAAAGCAGCTCCGTGCATTTGCAGAAGATATGGGGTCAAAGCCTGAAGCTGTTTCCGCACGACTGAGGCCACCCGTTTGACCTCGCAGCATCCCCTCATTGCGCATCTCATATTGCTCGTTCGCGCAGAACAGGTCTTCAAGGGTCGACAGCACCCAACACATTCTACTGATCATTCCGCTTCGACGGCCTTATACAGCGTATCTTCACCGACAACTATTGGATCCTCGCTTGCTGGTTCTGATAGTTCAGCTCGATGGGGTTCTTCCCGTCCCTTTTATGGCAACCGGGACATGGAAAAGGTTCGAAGCAGAACCTAGGACGGGGAACTCACGGCACCCAGCAAAATCCAAATCAAATTATATCCTTGGATGATGGAATGCTGGAGATGGATCTGTGATTACGACGGTGAGGCTCAGACCCCGCCCGAGGCCTCGAAGTCATCAGGCCAGCAGATGTTAGCATTCAGCATACGGCGAGAAATCGTTTTTCAACTCAGGTCTGGGTCTGCTTGGTGTGTCAAATGTGTCAACTTTAACATTGCAGAAGCATGCTCTGTATGACGTTTGTCTCTACTCGCATGATTTTCTCTTCGCCAGAGAGGCCACGTGATAGGACTGCAGGACTATGACATTTCCTGATTACTGGTGCGAGAGCTCATGTGATACTCTAAAAAATCCTGAGTAAGCAGTTCATTTACCGAGATTAAAGCCTTTCGTCGGTTCATACCGTGAGGTGAAGTAGGTACTATTTGATGCCGCTGGAGGGAGGATGGTGCTTGGCATCACCATTTCTCACCCTATTACTAAGCTCATCTGTCTTCCCTTATTCTGCAGGGCTGGATCTAGCGCCGATGCTTGTCGCAGGGGAAGATTGAAGGCGGAGATTCTGCAGACGACAGATGTGACAGCTTCGAGACAAGACGACCCGTCCATCGAAGACATCGACATCTCCCACTGAAGGAAACGTGACTGGTCACAGAGTGCCTTCATTGCGGTCCCGGTCGCGAAGGAGTTGTTGATCTCCTGGGTCACTCAGGCTCTCTCCGTAAAGTCCATTGAAAGACCTGCATGCTTCGCAATTGATTCCTACGCAGACCAATTCATTGGAAATACCTCGTACACCTCGATTTCATGAGATCACCACCAGCTTGAACGGGTACTCCAAGATGTCGCGTCTCTCCAATTCATTTCCAGCGCTACACAAAATCAAGCACCTCGACAGAGCTACATTGGACGATCTCAGCCTCCTCATTCAATCGTACCCAATCATTGACAACCATGCTCACAACCTCCTCAACGAAGATCACGCCTATGGCAGCTCAGACTTTCCTTTCGAATCCATCACGTCTGAAGCGCAGGGGCCCGCTCTCACCGAACATGTTCACTCTTCACTTTCCCACAGTCGGGCAATGAAGCAATTGGCACAACTCTATGGCTGTTCCGAAGCCATACGCGATATCAAGGCTGCAAGATACGAACGGGTGAGGAGAGACTATCAGGGATTGATCAAACTTTGCCTCGAGGGGACACATGCAATAATGATGGATGATGGCTTGAATAAGGATGTTGTGTACCCATACAAATGGCACCGACAGCTTGTACCTCGGGTCTCAAGGATTGTCAGGATCGAAGCAGTCGCTGCTGAAATCCTGGAGCAGCTTGTACTGGCAGCGGGACTACTTCGCCCTGGAAATGACGCCGATTGGGAACGTGATCACACGGAAGCATTCTTCATTCGCTTTAATGGAGAGTTTCGCAACCAAATCCGAGCGTTCGCCAACGATCCAGATGTTCGTGGCTTCAAATCTGTCATTTGCTACAGAACTGGCCTTGACGTTGGATTGGCGAGCAGGAAGGCACTCCGGCCACAGCATTCGTTAACGGAGTCCGATCTGCTGACAGCCTTCCACGAATTCCTACAGCAAGCCGTGAGAAACAACCATTACCGAATTGAGAGGAAGGCTTTCAATGACTATCTTGTAGTTGCTGTATGCGATGTACTCGACCAGCGAGTCAGGTCTGAGGGTGAGAGCCTGCCCTTTCAATTTCACACCGGGCTAGGTGACTCAGATATAAACCTGATCACAGCAAATCCTGCTTACATGCAACCTCTGATTGAAGAATTTCCCAATGTTGATTTCGTTCTTCTCCACTCTGCTTATCCATACACACGAGAAGCTGGGTACCTCGCATCAGCGTATGCAAATGCTTGGCTAGACATTGGTGAAATCTTTCCTATGCTCAGCAGAGATGGGCAAGAGTCGATTCTCAAACAGGCTCTGGAATTGGCACCTACCTCGAAGATTCTTTGGAGCACAGATGGTCATTTCTACCCCGAAACATACTGGTTGGCAAACAGGCAATTTCGTGATGTTCTTGACAAGACGCTCCACAAGGGGGTGATGGCCGCCGATTATACTATCCCTCAAGCCATCGATATTGCAGTCGACGTTATGTTTTGGAACTCGAATGCTCTGTACAAGCTTGGTGAGGAGCGGAAGTATCCACATCTGATTGGTGCCTGCGGTAGAAGATCGCCAGAAGCCAGCATGAGGACGTTGGTTAACCATTCTTCCGATCCAGAGTCTTCGAACGCTTCTGCTGTTCAGACGTCTACCAGGACAGTACAATCCCAACCAAGGTCGAATGCTGCTCAAACTGGCCCGGCTGCAACCAGTCCCACGCCAACCACTACCTCTGATTCGTCAAGCGCGCAATCAGATACCGAGATGCTCGACGCCTTCCTGATCAAGAACCCGTCAGTAAAATATATTTGGCTTCAATTTCTCGATTACACCAGCACTCAACGTCAACGCATGGTTCCAGTGACCCAAGTCCAGAGACAGCTGACCAACAATAGCTACCTCGGCATCACTAAAGGCCTCCTGCGACTTCTGCAAGACGACACCATCGCTCCCGGTGGCTCAGCGACGGGCCAATTCCTGATCAAACCAGACCTCTCCACGCTTACCCTCAACAACGGCCTTGACTCACCATCGGCCACGGTCAAAACCTGGTGGCTCGAAGATGCCTCAGACTCTCACCTACCGGGCTGCCCAAGATGGACATTACAAAATCAAGCTGACCAGCTCAAGTCCGAATACAACATCTCCGTCCTAATGGGCTGCGAAATCGAAATAATCTTCATGCGCCCCCAACTTGACACCTCAACAAACTCCCACACCGACTTCCTCCCCCTCCACACCCTCCGCGCCTGGTCCAACATGACCTACCAACAACTGGATATCCTCCCCATGATCGAAGAGATTGTCGAGTCCCTCGCTGAGATCGATATCCACGTCTTGCAATTCCACTCCGAGGCCGCACCGGGGCAATGGGAGTTTCCTCTCCCAGCCGCCGAGCCTGTGAAGGCAATCGACATGTTGTACACTGCCCGAGACGTGATCCGCAACGTCGCGAGGAAATATGGGCTCAACGCCACGCTTTATCCACGACCGTATAATAATACCTGTGGAAATGCATGCCACACGCACTTCAGCATCAACGGATCAGACGACACCGTCGCTAGACACTCTGACAGTTTCCTAGCGGGTGTGCTCGACCATCTCCCCTCCATCATGGCACTCACCCTCCCCCTCGAAGAGTCCTACGAAAGAGTCCAATCCGGCATCTGGGCCGGTGGTGAGTATGTCGCATGGGGGACTCAGAACCGGGAGGTCCCGCTCCGGAAATGTGGGGCCGGGCACTACGAACTCAAGACCGTGGATGGGATCGCAAATATGTATTTTGGTGCTGCGGCGTTGCTCGCTTCGGGGCTGGATGGGGTGAGGAAGAAGACGGTGTTGAAATACAAGGATTGCATGCAGGATCCTAGTCAGATTTGGGAGCGCGAGAGGAGGGAGTTGGGCATCCAGGCGAAAATGCCGAGGGGTTTGAAGGAGAGTTTGAAGGGGTTGGAGGGGGATGAGATGGTGAAGGGGGCGTTG
>JAABUK010008330.1_pt1 | contig 14599 bp, 1 predicted proteins | sample 5559141 | NCBI WGS metagenome assembly JAABUK01 (sample SAMN10711869, study PRJNA513367) | rock metagenome | isolation source: Antarctica rocks | place: Antarctica: Victoria Land, Pudding Butte nord | collected 2016-01-03
GTGGGGTAAATACATCTTCAACAAATACCAGAGAGGGGGAAGACGGAGCTAGATGGTTCAACGGAAATTGCACCGAGACAGCACTGAGACAGATCTAAACGTACTCTCCCATCTTGCTAGGCGTTCACATCGGGTGAAGAAAAGAGAACACAGATTCGCGAGCTTGGCAAGTCATTGCCTCAGTCCCTCAGATGTGCCAAGCTCCGCTAAGCCCCTTCGGGTTAGCTTCCGCTCGCTAAGCCCTTTCGGGTTAGCGCCTTCTGCTTACTACGGAACCTCCAGGTAGCGCAAAATCCGAATATTACGTCTGGTTCGCCTTATTTTGATTGTCGATCATTAAAATACCCGCACCATTCTACTTTTAGATTAATACCGTAATCTTAGCGATAAAATCTAAATTTATTACGTATTAATATAACCGCGTATAAAAATATTATAATTAATAATTACTTTAATATTAATAGAACTTAAGTTATAAACGATTATTTATAGACTTTCTTATTATTATTTATAAGATTATAATACCGGTATAATAAAAATCCTATTAAAAGTATTTATTAATTAATTAATTATCGTTATTTATTAAATATTAAAGAGTATATATTTATCGTTAGAGATTAAGAATTATTCTTTACCTAGCCCCCCCGATAAAGTACGACGCGTCTAAACCTTAGAACTTTATAAAGATTATGTTTTTATTATCCCCGTTATTATCCGTTACCCCGTCTTCTCCCTTTTCCCCTTCCGTCGGTTTATCCTAATTTATATCGAGGCCGATTATTTTTACGTCCGTCTTAGATTTTATTTTAATATCTAATATATCCTTATTATTAAAGATTATATTATTAATTTTAATATAGTTATAAAGCTTTATCGGCTCGAGTTTTTTTCTATATTAAAGACCCTTTTAAGTTATATAATAATATAAATTATATAAAATCTTCTTACGATAATAATTATTTAGATAAAATAAATTCTCTATATTAAAAATTAGAGATCGTAGTTAAATTATTTATATTAAACGCTCGTTCTTTTATCTAAAAAAGTTTATTAAATTCGTTATTAAGGCTCCGTAAACGTTATCTCCTACGTCGAATCTTATATTTCGTTACTCCGCTCGAGTATTTATTATAATAAGAAAACGATTAAGATTATTATTTATTATTAAATAAACTTTAATATAACGGAAATAATAACTAAAGTAGAACTATATATTTATAAATCCGGGATCTTTATTATACTCGTTATTAATCGAGTAATCGGGATAATTTAAATATTAGACGTTATATTTAAAAAGAATACTCGTTATATCTTTACGAATAACTTTATTAACGCCGAGTAAGGTAATATATAATTAATCCGTTACGTAAATAACCCCCCCGAGTATTTCGGGGTCTCCGATTAGGATATCGTAGTTTTTATTTATATTATATTTTATTAGTTTACGAAAGCTTTTTTTAAATATTAACCTCTCGTCCTTTATTAAATAAAGGATAATTTCTTCGGCGTAAATAAAATAATACCCGTAAATCTAGTTACGGGTCTCTTTTAGAAGTATTTCGAATATTATTATAATACGATAGTAGTCCGATAGGTTTTAACTATAAAGTGAATTAATTAATATATATATTATATTATAATAAATATTAAGAAGAGAGGGTATTAACGATTTAAATAATAATTCCGATATTATAAATTAATAATCGAAAGGGGATTAATAATTAAAAGGGATTATCCAAAATTTTATTAGAACTAAACTTTAGTCTAGGAAATAATTTTAAAAATTTAAAAGTTTTAAGCGGGGGGCTAGCCTTCTAATATTAAACCCTTAAGAATAATTAATAATAAATATATCTTAGGGTCGAGCCTAAGGTTATTTAAATTTAAAGGTTTAATTATTTAAAATTAAAGCTTTAATTATTTAATATTAAAGTTTTAGATTTATTATTATTATAATCGTAGTTTTATCGTTATTATACGTAAACTTTAATTATTATTATTATCTAGAAATCTAGGACGTTAATACTAGTATACTCGTAATTATAAAAGATAAAATTAATATATTTATAATCTTGAACTCTAGTAGTAAATTCGAAATTTTAATTTTATTATAATTATTTATAGGCTTAATATTACTATCTAGAGGATTATTATAAACGACGCGGTAAAATTATACCGCACGGATTTATTAGCTTTTTAACCGTTATTAAAGATTATTATAATTATATTTAAAAATACTTTATTAGATTACTACTATTATCTTATTAATCTCGGTTTATATAATATTATTCGCGATTAAGGAAGAGGGTTCCTAGGCGGCCCCCTTTATAAATAATAATAATTTAACGTATAATAATAAAGTTAGGAAGATCGGGTCGTTAAGGTATCCGGGTACGAACTAAACGATCGCTTTATAAAATCATTTTTATATTAGTTTTTAATAACGGATCTTCTCCTTAACTAGATATTTAAGGTATAGGTTAATATTAAACGTCTTTTATCTATTTAATATATATAGGCCCTTCGTTTATATATAGTATTATCCCTCCTCCCCCGCTATTAATACGTTCCCGTCGATATTTATATCCTTTACCGCTTTTTATTATTTAGTAGTATAACCGAGAAAGTATTTTAAACCACGTATTATTCCGGCTAGATCGAATCCGCTTAATTAGTTTATAAAGATTCTAGCCGGGTATTAATTAATTATAAATAAAATAATCTAATTATTTAAGCGGATACTAGATTTAAAGATTTAGTCGACTTTTAAAATTCCTAAATTTATAAATAAGATAAAATAATTATAAGTTACGAAGATTATATATCGGCGCTCGGCGAGTCTATTAATATTCTTTCTAACTAAGTTATAAAGGTCGTAATAAATAATATTATATATTATTATTCCTTAGGTTAGAGGCTTAACGATTTTAATATTATATTTCTTTTTTATAAATTTATTAAAGTCCTCGTCTCCTTTAATCTTAAGGTTTATTCTCTTCTTTCTTTATTTTATAGGCGTTCCCTTAATAAACTTTATAACTTTATCCTTTCTAGATTTAATAAGTATTTTTTATTTACGTTTAATAAATATCTCCTCGTTATTAGGTTAGTCCTTTATATTCTTATAATTATAATTAACGTCGTTATTAATTAATATAACGTCGTTATTAATTAATATACCGTCGTCGTCGCTTTTATCTACCTTTTCCTTCTTCTTTTTACTACGAGTCGATTATTCCTTTTTAGTTATTTAAGCCTTAGATACTACCGGTTTAACTTTCGGGACTAACGCGTTATTCTTATTTAATTTACGTTTTATACCTAGCTTCGGGGTAGGCCCTTTATACTTCGGTTTAATATTATTATCTTTAAAAACTAGTTTATAGTCCTCCGTAAAATAATTCTAGTTATAATATTAATATAATAAACGGTAGAGGTTAACGAGTAGGATTTATTAAAGTTCCGTTTTTAAATATCTCGCTTAAGGTTATCCCTATATTTATATTATCGGAGGACGGTTTATTTAATAAATTCCCTTCGTTATTATTATCGTTAAAGTAAATTATATTATTTAAGAGATCGTTAATCTCCGTAATTAATATTAAATTATAAATATTATTATCCTTTACTATAATTAGTATTAAAATATAAAGATTAAATAAAGAGATTAAGAAAATTAGTTTAAAGAGGAGAAAGAAGAAATTAAAATTAAAATAAAAGTTAGTTTAAAAAATAATTTTAAAGTTTAAAAGTTTTTAAGCGAGGCTAGGGGCGCCTAAATATTATTATTAATAATTATATTACTTAAAAATAAATTTTTATTATTCGAAAATAAATTTTAAATTCTTATTTAATTTAAAGATATTTAAGATTCAGTCGTTACTAATATTAGATAAAGAGATTAGATTAGAATATTATTATTTAGTATTAAATACTTATTTAAGCTTCACCTCCTAGCCAAAAATATTCAAATTTTAAAATAATCTTCTAAAGTAATAACTTCGTATATTAATTAATATTAAATATTTATTTAAACTTTACCTCCTAGCCAAAATTATTTAAATTTTAAAATAATCTTCTAGAGTATTAACTTCGTATATTAATTAATATTAAATACTTATTTAAACTTTACCTCCTAGTTAAAATTATTTAAATTTTAAAATAATCTTCTAAAGTACTAACTTCGTATATTAATTAATATTAAATACTTATTTAAGCTTTACCTCCTAGTTAAAAATATTTAAATTTTAAAATAATCTTCTAAAGTAATAACTTCGTATATTAAGATTTAGTATATAAGGCTTACTAACGATTATTATTACTAGTATTATTATTAATATTTATCGTATTAACCCTATTATTATTATCGTCGGTAGTATAATAATTTACTTTATTTATTAATTTTATTTAAACTTTTATTACCTTTATTTATTAAAGCTCCTTACCTTTCTTTACTTTTTATTAACTTATTACTTAATTATTTATAATATTATCTTTATTAATATCTCGTAAAGATTCTCTTTTCTTAGCGGTCGTTAAAGCCTCGATCCTCGCGCTTATATTTAGAGCCTCTAATAAATTATTAATAAATATATACTAGAAGATTAACGAAATAATATATTAAACCGGAGAATTAAGGGTATAAGTCGATTTAATCTAAAATATATTAAAAAAGTTCGTTAATAATATAGAGATCGTTAACGAGATTATTACGGAGGTATAAAGTATATTAATAAATAATAAACTTTAAATAGTAAGATTCGGGAGTAAATAAAAGGCGTATAAAATATTAGACTCGACGATTCTATAAAATATCCGAAAACGGGCGATAATTAATCGTAAACGAAAAAAGAAATATATTAAAGGTATACGAAATATATAGGGGACCGTAGTATAAAATTAATAATTCGATACTATAAAGGAAAATCACCTCGGCCATATAAATTAAATCGTTAAGAAATTTATTTATAACGACGTTTATTTTATAATTATTTAATTAACGGTTAATTACTTAAAACGGAATAATTATAAACGAGGATCTACGCGTAAAAGTATCCCGAAAGACTAGTAGACGTTAAATAACTTAAATAAAACTAATACTCGTACTCTTTTAATTAAATCGGGCTTAACGGATAAATAATTAATAAAACTAAAGATTAATCGAAAATATCTAATAAGGCTAAGGATAAATAATAACGAGGGATATTCATTATAAGGAAAACGTAAGAGATATAACCGTTAAATTATTAATAATAAGGAGATTAAGCCCGAGTCGGTAGATTATAAGATTAATAATAACGATTTAAGCGGTACCTCGGAGAATAAAGATATAATACCTTCGAGTAGTAACTTTAATAAAGACGATAATAACAATAACGATAATAACGACGACGATAATAACGACGACGATAATAACGACGACGATAATGGCGACGACGATAATAACGACGACGATAGCGGCGATAAGGATTAAGGAATAAATAATCGGGTTAAGTATTTCGGTTATAATTATATAAACCTATCGGTTAATTCCTTTAAGCGGGTAGTAAAGAAAAATCTAAAGATTATTAATATAAATAACGAGGTTAATTAAATCGGTACCCTCTGGGTATTTATAAAAGCTGGGTCCGATTTACGATATATTTATTATATATACTTATACGCTATAGCTAGATATTTCGGTTTATAAATTAAATTATTAAACGAAGAGAGTATCCGCTTACGATTAATTAAATACTAGTATTATTAAAATAATATAAATACTTTTAAGATTAACGTAGCCATTAAGAATTAATAACGGATAATAACCCGATTATAAATAGACGATAATAAGTATAGGGTTTATAGATACTAAACGATTAAAATAAATATTAGAGTATTCCTAACCGATTAAATATCGCGGTTTATCGTTCGTAAAATAGGAGGGCTAGAAGTATAGGATACCTAAAAAAAAACGGGTAACGTTATTATTAAAGATATATTTAATTAATTATAAACGGGGGTAAATTTAGAGGGTAGCTTCGAGGTTAAAATTAAAGATATTATAACGAAGGAGTTCGATATATATCTTTATTATTAAATAAAGCGGAACGGATAACCTAATAAAGAGTAGTTACGGATAATATTTTATTTATTAATATAATAAATTATCCGGTAAGATCCGATATATTAGGCTTTATATATATACCTACGACTTAATCGTAATTACCGACTAGTTTTATATCTTTATTATATTAAATATACTCGGCTTAAAGACTCGACCTTTTTCCGGTATATCGATATAAATATACTTAAGTATCTCGCCTATAAATATAAAGTTAATATTATATAGGGATTAATATCTCTTAACGACGAGACTATTAATAATTATACGGAGATTATTCTAGGTTTTTATAAAAATATAACCGAATAATAAAAGAGGGTAAAGAGGCGGGGAAAGGTAATAAACAGTTATATATATAGGATAAATAAAATCTAGGAGCTAATAAATACGGTTAATTATAATTAATTCGTTCTAATATTATATACGCGTAGAGATATAAGGATTACTCGGCCTAAAATATTATATAGTTTAATATTAGGCCGCCTAGATATTACTCTTTAAAGGATTATCCTTTTATAATTTATAAGGGTAAGGGAAAATAACGAGACTCTAAATAACGAGGAGTCCGATAAATAATTAGACCTCGCCCTTATTTATTTAAAATAAATAACGGTAAATCTTATATTATCGGGGTTATCGAATAAATTTAGTTTAATTCTTTATTAATTTCCGGCCGGTACCTAGCTCGTTTTAATATTATTTATTAATTAAATATTAATATATAAAGTAACTTAAGAGGACCTAGTTATCTAGGGTTATATTAATTTATTATTAAAAATTAATCGAGGGCGCGTATAAAAGATTATTTAAAGATATCGTTTAAAAATATTAAAGTTATTTAAGGTAACCTAAAATAAAGTAAAATAAACGGAGAAAAGATTTTATAACGAGAGTAGTTTTTTTCGGTAGGCGAATAATAAGATTAAAGGGCGCTAGTATTAAATTATATAGATAATATAAAATATTATTAGTTATAGAGTAAAACCGCGCGGCGCGGTTTCGCCTAACTCCGTTATTTTAATCTTAATTATAATAATTCTATACTAACTATTAATATTAATCCTTAATATTAATAATCCGTATTATAAATTATATTAAAATAGAAACTACGTTATTATTTATTAATTTATTATCTAGCCCCTTAATATCGCCTCCCCGTTTATCTCCGTTATATATAAAGACTATAAGCCGCCCGTTTAAATAAACGCGCCGTATCTTTATTTTAAACCTCCGCCTTTATATAGTTTTAAATAAGTTAATCTTTATTTCTTTTTTTTTAAATTCTTCCTCCGCCCCTACTTTTACCTTTACCGGTAGTAATAATTTATCGGAAAAGACGGAAGCGGGTAATAAAAAACGTCGTCGACGGTAAATAAAGAGCGAAAAGATTACTAGTATATTAATAATAATGACCGATATATAATAAGATATAAAGAGATTTTTAAAAGCGCTTTATAAACTATATAAGGTTTATACTTTCCGTTTAATATAAAAATAATTTTTCGATTTCGCTTATAACGAGTTATTTAACGATTCCCGATTCGAAAAGTAATTAATATTTAAACGGCGCGACTCGCTAGTTAGGAGGTAAGGCTAGTTAATTATTAATATACTTTAATAAGAAATTAAAGTCCTAAAGGAGTACGAAATATTTAATATTTTTCGTCTACCTATAAAAGAGCTTAAAGGCGGTACTTTATAATTATTTAAAGATATTATTCCGGTTATATTATAGCTAGCCCCGTAATAACTTAATATCTTCTACCGAGTTTACTACGAGAATAGACTAAATAATTTATTATTATTATTAATAAATCTTACTATTTAATAGCCCGCCGTTTTTATATTATTAATACTTTATTATTTAATACGGCCTTATAGGTCGATTAACTTTTAGACGATTTTAAAGCTTTATTTATATTAAAGAGGGGTATAGCGACGAGTTCTCGATATTTTATATTAGTTTAATATAAAGTAGTAGTATATTATATATACCTACGCCCCGCTAAAGGCGCTAGTATATTATATACGCCTACGCCCCGCTACCTCTATAATATTATTATTTATCGATACGGGGTTCTAGCCTTAATATCGCGGGGTTCTAACTTTTAATAATCCTATATCGAGTTAATATTCCCCCGTTTTATTAGAATCCTTAGAGATTAGTTCTATTATTAAATCTAGGATTTAAAAACTACCTAGTAATAAACCCCGTAACTACTTTATATCTTTTATATTATTACTAAACCGCTAGCTCTACGCTAACGGTCTTAGGTATTATAATTCTAATCTTTTAAACCTTTCTAAGGAAAAGACCTATTATCGTTATAATATCGGGTTTAACCTCGGGACGTCTAAAAGAATTTAATAATAATAATATTAATTAAACCCCCTCCGATAACCCCCGTCGTAAAGACGGTAATAAATTCGAAAGTATTACTACCCCCGAAGAGACCTTAGACGTATAATTTAAAACTATTAAAGAAGAAAACCGTCGCCTTAAATAATAATAAGAATTAAAAATATTATAAATTTAAAATTAAGGGTTACGTAATCTTATTATTTCTACGCCCGCTAGCGGAGCGCTAGTAGAATCTACTATTTATAATAAAGGTCCCCTAATTATTATACCTACCGGTAGAATAATAATAAGTTTAATTATATTTAATAAGGATATCTTTATTAAGGCGAAAATACTACGCCTTAATAAAATATGTTTTTATAAAAGTGCGAGCGAAGGTAAATATTTACGCTAGTTCCGCGACGTAAATATTAAATTTTTAATTAGTTTTAAATATTTCACTACCGATTATTTAAGAATTATATATTATATAAACTCGTTAGAGGGTAACCCTTTAACGTAGTAGTATAAATACTACGATTTATATAATTTAACTAGTATTATATTTAGCTTTTTTAAAAAGTTTCTTTTTAATTTAATAACGGATTTAGTTAACCGCCGTCTCCTCGCCTATAAGAAGTAGGAGGAAACCAAATAATAATTTTATTAAAAGATATCGTTATTTAAGGCCTACCTTAAAGAAATAAAGGCCTAGTTACCCCCGTTTTTAGAGGAGTATAAAGTAAATTTCTTTTTAATTAAATTTAAACCTAAATTTAAAAATAAGATTTTTAATACTAGTAGTATATTTATTTAAAGGGAAGAAATTCTTACCTAGGTTATTATATAAAAAAAGAATCTAAAGTATATATAGTTAATAGGTAGTTTTAATTCTAATTCGGGTTCTTAATTAAAGAACCCTAATAAAGGAAAACTTATAATAAACCGAATTACTAAATTTAATACCGGCGATAACGTTAAGTAGGCGTATTTAAAGGAGAAGAATAATAAATATAAAATTAATACCGTTAATTCTTCGTACGATAAGATTATCTATTATTATTATAGAGTAGAAGGTTATATTAAGCCTAAATATCCCGATATAAATAAACTAGTTATAAACGTCGGTACGATATTAATAAAAAACGATTAAACCTAATTTACGCCTCGGAAGAAGAATAAGAAAAACGATTAATAAAGATATACCCTTCTATTTTTTCTAAGGGTTAAATTACCCTTTAAGATAAAATTAAATAATTTATTACCTTAATTAATTTAAAAGCGTAGATTAATTTAATTTTATAACGGTTTATTATTAAAAATGATTCAGAACCTTATAATACTACCTTACTATTAACTAAAGTAATTAATAGGTAAAGTATATATTATTATAACGCGTATTAATTAAATTATTAAATAATCGATAATTAAGGTTAAGGGCGTAAATATAATACTTTATTTTATACTATAAACTTTAAAAATTTAAATATTATTCTAGGTATATTTAGATTACGTTAATTAAAGATATTAATTAATTCTAAGGCGGACTAATAGCGGTTTAAAGTTAATTCTAATAATTTATAAATTAAGGAACCGGCTAAATTCACTAGTAGTTTTAAAAATAAACCGAATATATTCGCGGTCGTATATACTATAATATCGCGAGGCGAATAAGAAGAACTTCCTAACCTAAAGGTTCCTAAGGAACTTATAAGGTTTTATAATATTTTTTCTAATAAAAAAGCGAGTACCCTACCTACTTTTAAATAGGGGGATTACGTTATCGAGATAAAAATTAGTAAGGAACCGCCTTATAAGCCTCTTTATAACTTATTTTAAATTAAATTATCGGAGCTACGGCGCTATTTAAAATCCTTATTTTATAAAGGCTAGATCCGTTATTTAATTTTATTAACTAGAGTATTTATTCTTTTTATACCTAAAAAGGATAGTAGGTTATATCTTTACGTAGATTACCGGGGCTTAAATACGGTAACTATTAAAAATCGATACCCGTTACTCTTAATTACCGAGATATTAGATCATTTATATAGTTTTAAAATCTTTATAAAATTAAACCTTAAGGATATTTATTATAAGATCCGGATTAAGAAAGGCGATAAATAAAAAATTATTTTCCGAACTCGTTATAGTTACTTCGAATATTTGGTTATACCTTTTAGGCTCGTTAACGCACCGGTAATATTTTAAACTTATATTAACCGTACGTTTATAAGTTTAATAGATATAACGTATATAGTATATCTAGATAATATCCTAATTTATAGTACTAAGCCGGCGGAGTATTAGCGATATATTAAATAAATATTTAAACGATTATATTAGTTCTAGTTATTTATTAACCTTAAGAAGTACCGATTTAATACCGAAACGGTCGAGTTCTTAGATTTTATAATATTTACTAATAGGGTAATTATAGACCCGGAACGCGTTAAGATTATTAAGGAATAACCTTAACTAAAAATATATCGGGAGGTATAAATCTTTTTAGGTTTCGCTAACTTCTATAGGCGGTTTATTTATAATTATTTTAATATAACTACGTCGTTTACTAGCCTATTTAAGGGTAGTAAAGTAAATAAAAAAGTAAATTTATTTAAATAAATAAATAGCGTTATAAAAGCGTTTTAGATTTTACGAGATATATTTATAAACGCGCCTTTTCTACGTTATTATAATCTAACTAAATAATTACGTATAGAGACGGATACTTCTAACTTTAACCTTAGCTCTATATTATCGTAATAAAATAAAGATAATTATTAACGCCCTATAGTATTCTAGTTACGGAAATTAAATCCCTTAAAATAAAATTATAAAACCTATAATTAAGAATTACTCGCCGTCGTAGTAGTAATAAAATAATAGCGATATTATTTAGAAGGTAGCCTTTATTATATTAAAGTCTAAATTAATTATAATAACCTAAAGAGTTTTATAAAGTAGAAGGAGCTGAATTTTAAATAAGCCCGTTAGGTATTTAAATTAACTACTTATAACTTTAAAATCTTTTATCGGGCTAGGAAATTAAATCCTACCGATATACCGTCGCGGCGCTTTAATTATAAAGGAGTATCGCCGTTAAATATTAAATTATTATTAACGCTTTAGAATAAACTTACTTTTTAGACTAGCGGTTAATTATCGGAAGGAGATAAGGAAGTAAGGGTAGTTATAACCCCTACTTTTTAAATTATAAGGTTAAGAATAGTAATTCTAAAGCGGGATATTATAATAATATCTAAAACTACGTATAATAATCCTAAAAGGCCTATTAAAATATTAATTCGGGAATTATAAACTTATAATAATTAAGTAAACTCTTTTCGAACTAGAGCGAATATATTAAAGGACCGCCGTTATATAAAGAATAAGATATAGGTTATAAACTCCGAGGGATTATTAAGATATAACGGTCGCTTTTACGTATTAAGGGATAAAGCTCTAAGGGAAGAGTTTATAAAGAGGTATTATAATAATCCTTTAATAAGCCACTTTAGCGCTACGAAGTCGTATAAGTTATTTACCCGAAAATTTTTCTGGGAGGGTAACCTAAAGTAAATTACGAATTATATTAAAATTTACGATATATATTAGCGGACAAAGGCGCCGCGATATTACCCGTATAACGAATTAAATTCGCTTCCTATTACTATTTAATTATAGAAGGAAATTTCTATAGATTTTATAACTAGTTTACCGCCTAGTAAATATAAAGGTACTATTTATAATATTATCTTTATCGTAATAAATCGATTTATTAAAATAGTTAGGTATATATTTATAATTATTAAAATCGATACCGTTTAACTAGCGGAAGTATTTTACTCTAAAATTATTTACCGTTATAATATACCTAATAATATTATTAGCGATAGAGGCTTTATTTTTACAAGCGCCTTTTAATCGGCTATATATTTTTATTCGAAAATAAAACGACGCCTAAATACTATTTTTTACCTTTAAACGGATAAGTAGATAAAGCGCCTAAATTAAATATTAAAGTATTATTTACGTATATTTATTAATAATAAATAAACGAATTAGGCTAGATTACTACTTATAATAGAATTCTTAATAAATAATAGTTAGAGTGCCGCCGTCGGAACGACGTTGTTTTTCTATATATACGGTTATTATCCTAAAATCCGCTAGGAGGTCGAGGACGACTTTAGGGAAAGAAAGATACTAATTATAAATAATAGAGTACGATAATTATAAACTTTAAGAAATAAAGTTATAAAGCGTTTTTAAAGCGCTACCGAATACTAAACTAAATAATATAATAAAATATATAAACTATAAAGTTATAAGGTTAGCGATTTAATTATATTAATAATTAAGAACCTAAAGTAAAAGCGCCTAAATAAAAAATTATCCTATAAGTTTATAGGGCCCTTTAAGATTATTAATAAAATAAAAGTATAAACTTACCGCCTACTACTACTTTTTATATATAAAATCTATAATACCTTTTATATATCGTTATTTAAATTATATTATCTTCGCGATTATATTAATACGGCGGAATCTTTTATATAAGCCCTCGAACTTATTAATAATAATAAACTATAAGAGGTAGAAGAGGTAATTAATAAAGTTAAGAATAAAGAAAGTATCTAGTATAAAGTTAAATAAATTAATTAAGGCGAAGAATATAACTAATAATTACTAGACGAAGAGTTTACTAGTATTAATAAATTAATTAAAGCCTTTAAATAGGCGGGTAGTAAACGTAAATATATAAATATAATTAAAGAGGTTACCTAGTCGTATAAGATAATAAGACGGAGTAAACGGAGCCGATATTAAAAGTAAATATTACTCCTTCTATATTAATACTTATATAACGGATATTCTCCTTTATATTTATAACTTTATTATACGGTTTTAGGGTATAACTAAATTTAATTTATTATTAAACTATTTATATACGATAGCGATAAGATATTGTATTTATAAAAATATTTTTACTTTAAATATAGTCTATATAAACGCCTAGAATATATTATTAAATAATATATTTAGGTAAGTTTAGCCAGCGCCGATTTAAGAAAAAAAGAATTCGATATCGCTATTATATCGTACGAAAGATTTAGTTATTATCGGAATTATTAAAAGAAGACGTAGTCTCTTTAATATAGTCCTTAAGGATATTATTTTCCTCGGGACTCTTTAGGTCCCGTTTATATTAACGGAAACTCTTAACCTTTTCTTCGAGAATCTTATTTATCGCCTTTAATTTCTTAATACGCTAGTTCGCCGCCGTTAATTAATTCTATAGGTTAGTAATTATAGTAAAGGTTTACCTATTAGTTATTATTATCTTACCGTATACCTTACGTTATTAGGTGATTTTCTTATTTATTAAATTATATTTACGTTCTTCTTTAGGAGTCCTATTACCGATATGAGTATATTAATATATAAACCTCTTTACCTTCCTTCGGAAAGGCTTAAGGATTTATTATTATTAATATATACCGTTTTAGAATTTACGGTCATAATTTACTTTTACGTAATAGTCGATTCCGTAGCGATTAATATAATAAAGCGTATAAAGAGGGGACGTACCTCGAATATAATTATTATTAAATTAATAGAAGTAGACCCGGTAAAGGAGCTACGAAGCGTAGTAAACTACTATTATAATTAATATTACGTAGTCGCGCTACTAGCGGACTGGTTATATTTACTAGTATATTTATAACTAAAATAAATTAGTATAAATAAATTAATACTATCGGTGAGTAGGAGCCACTTATAGAGTTAGAAGAAAACTATATATAACGAGAGTATTATCTATATATTAGTTATAATACTAGAACACTATTATAAAGCTAGAGTAATAATATACGAGAGAGGCTAAAGGAGTTACGAAGAGAGAAAATAATAGGCGGGCGAGTTTATTTATATAATAAACCGTCGCGCTAAATATCTTATCGTTATAGTACGTCGATACGCGCCTCCGCTCCGCTACCTCGCTTTTATTAATAGATATAACCGTTACTATAATAGTTATATTATTACTAATCTCCCGGTATAATATTAGGACTATACCGCTTATATATAGTACTTTACTACTAGTGTTTATTATAGTATAGTAGGAGTATATAGTAAGGGTAGCTACTACT
>JAABUK010008333.1_pt1 | contig 14595 bp, 18 predicted proteins | sample 5559141 | NCBI WGS metagenome assembly JAABUK01 (sample SAMN10711869, study PRJNA513367) | rock metagenome | isolation source: Antarctica rocks | place: Antarctica: Victoria Land, Pudding Butte nord | collected 2016-01-03
TGGCTGCAATACCTCCGTCACGACCACAGCTGCATCGGGGTCGTGACGGAGCCTGGACGGAGCCTGCACGGCATGTAAGTGTCAGACCGGCACAGCAGCGCATCTGGTGGTGTGCAATCAGGCCAAAGCTCCCATTCTTACCACAGCGAGGTGAAGCTCAGGCGTGGAGCCTGGCGAAGCCTGTCCAGACTCCAATGGCTGGCTTCAAACACTTGTCACAGGAGAGCAACAGGGCGAGCAGTTGTCAACGGCTGTTGTCCTCTTCTCCAAGACCTCCTTCCAACAGCTTCCAACCTTCAAGTCAGCTTGTGATCTTGGCAAGCAAGAAAATGAGCACACTGCAGTCATCGATATGCCGGAACAACAATCAGAACTGCTTAGGTACCTGCGAGACAGGCAAATCGCTCAAAAAAGTTGCTACTCGAAATGTCTGAGGAGCCCTTTTAAATGCCGTGTGCTCGCTTGGGGCATTGACAAGGGCTGCTCGGTCAAGATTATTCCTGTATGCGCCCCCAGGCTGCTGTAAACGCCCCAAAATCCTGTTCTTGTTGTGCATTTTGCAGTGGTTCTGTCGACGCGCTCCGGCAGCAAATGCTAAACCGCCAAGCGCATGTTGATATTGAAGTGCAAGGCTTTGCGATAGGTTTGGTAAGAACTTCTCAGGCCTCTTTATACGACGCCAGTCCTCGCTTGAAAAGAGACTATTTTCACCGGAGCTTTCAGGTCTTTGCTTCTCTTCAGCAAGTCGGACACACAAAAGTGCTGTAGTTGAACGTCAAGAAATCACATGCTTCAAGGTTTGGTCCGTACGTGTTGCGGTACTGCTGACACAGCGCTCCGACTGTTGATTGGCACAGATGGATCTGTGCCAATCAACAGCACTTGCCTGCTTGCATGCTTCAGCTGCATAGTCATATTGTGGCAGCGCCGTGTGAAATTTTCTGCATGTTGAGAGCAAGTTCAAGTCGGCAAACCTACAATCAGATGGCGTTGCTCCGTGGTTCGCCTTAAGACCATGCAAAGGTGCATGCACACACTCTTTATTGTTCGTGTGAACTACAATTATGACACTGTGGCTCATCGAAAATTGCAGTGATCGAGACTTGTAGACCTGCACGCTTTGATGCTGCGCAGCATGCATCTGACGGGCAAACACAGGTCTTTCTCTGCACATTGAATTTGTTTTAGCGTGGTACAACAGCTTGTCCAGTGCCTTTGCTGCTTGATTGCATGTGCAAAATGGTCCACCAAGGGCACATGTTCTGCATCTTACAGCATAGAGTATCTTATAGCAATCGTATGGCACAATATATCTCATCAGGATTAAGAGCTGGTAAGTTGATACATGACAGCTTGACACCTCACACACATGCAGCAACAGTAGAGCAGCTGTATTCACATACATATATGTTGCTGCTACCACACCTGAACAACTCAAAAGAGAAGGTCTGCATTGTTTCTGAACACAGGGTGCAAATGTGGCATTGACCAGTAACAATGCCGCTGTTGGCCCAGTCAACTTTTGATATCAATTGTGAGTATACACGTGACAATATCATCCTGCTTGCATGCGGACACTGCTGAAGCGTTTGCATGCTCCTCCCTCATTACTTCAGTGTCTTACGCTATCTCAACTACCGATCTCATTCTCAAAGTCACTCCAGACATCAGCACATTCACACCTCTCTCTCCACTGCCTTCCCTTGTGAGCAGTGGTGGGATTCAGGCCAGCCATTGTTGGCCCCAGGCCTCAGATTCCAAATTCAGTTTGTTTCCCACTGCTTCATTTGGTGTCTATGTAGCTCACATAGTCCCCAGCCACATTCCCAAAGAAGAGTCGGCCGTTGTGCTCAGTGACAGCTGAGATGAAGTTGACCACAGAGCCATCAGTGTCCATGAGGTGTTCAAGAACCTTGCCTTCAGGAGATATCTACATGCAAACATGAAGGATGTGCGTCACTGTGACAGCTTGCATGAGGCCACATGTAGACTTATTGACGTTTCACATCAGATGTGATGCGCACAAACCAAGCGTAATATGGTCTTGTTGGGGTGGTGATGAGGGGGGGGGGCATGGGGAATGAGCTCAGAGCAGAGCAAGAAGGTAGGGAGCACAGACAGCAAGCTTTGAGGCAAGGCATTGTGGATCATGTCACACAACAGATCCTGGCAGGAATACTGCCACTAAGATGTTGTTGTACAATCTTCCGTGATCAAGCAATGCTCAATTACTGCAACTTACGCATGATCAGTAAGCATATGAGCAACAAGCATCGTAGCAGGTTTAATGGCCACAAGGATCTTTGGTTAAACTGCAACCACATTCACTCACCTTGATCACCATGCCATATGTCTTGGTAGCAGGCCGGAGACCCAGCTTTGGCAGCCATGCAAATATAAATCTCAAAAACCTGCAATGTACAACATATTGCAATTTGGGAGTCTCGTAGCATCTGACATGACGAAGCGCGTTTGCAACAGCAATATTGCACCTTTCCTAGGCTGAGGTACTACAGATGTGCACTGAATCAGACAGTCAAATGCAATCCTGTCTTGAAGGTTGTGACAAGACGGCTAGGCTGCCGCGACAGTGAGCGCTTGTTTGCAATGCATGCACAGGCCAACTGATTGTGCATGCCTTGTGGGTGAAATTCGTCGTGGAAATCCCAACTCACTCTCAAAGACAATCATGGGCACTTCACGCCTCCTGCCTCAAGACCTGCCTTGAAACGAAGAAATGCATGCAGAATCATACAGTGCATTCTAGCAGTGATTTGATGTGATATATGACAAAATGACAGTTGAGGCCATAAACCTGTAGGGAAGAGCCTTGACGAAGGGCTGGTTTGGACCGGCCATGGCCACCCAGTAGTTGCCGTCCTGTGAATGACTGATGCCATCCGGAAAGCCTAGTAAACTAGAGATCCATACCTCCATTTGCCCTTTCTGCATGGTATGTGACAGAAACTGCAATCTTCATGATATCAAAAAGAGATCAGTGCAACAGCCAGTGTGTTTGATGATGCATGACAGATTAGCAGTGCTCAACGCAAGTGGATTGCACACTTTGAATCAGGATTTATGGCAGAACTGACTCTATTGTAGTGATCATCAGGCTGTTGATCCTCCCTGATATTGTTTTAAATGTCTCATGCATAACAAGTGGATGAGCCACTTCAACAATCTCAGAAAGGATCAACAGCCTGATGACCACTAGTCTACAACAGGTCAATCAATGGTGCAACACTCTGTCTCACATCACTTCACACACAACTATGACACTGACTTTGGACCTCATGCTGGATGGGCCTTATGCTGGATGTCAGCCTGTGCTGCGCACCTCTGGATCTCCTGAGTTCTATGAACGAAAAAGTTCAGACACAAAAACCCTGGCTTGTGTAGGCAGTGTGACACATTCAGTGCCTGATGCTGAGTATGCTTGCTGACATGCTCATGTACCTTTGGGCCCTGGAGCCAATACTTGTGGATGGTAACAGACATGGTTTCCACCACCAGCAGGAAGGACTGGTCATGAGCCACAACCACGCCATTGGCGTAGAACAAGTCACCTGCCAGCACATGGGTTTTCTTGGTCTTTGGACTGTACGACAGCAACCTGCCTGTCACTGAACCCTGCATAGGCCAATGACAAGGGCTCTTCTCATTGCTGATTGTTGATGATGCATGACGCAGGCACAGAAGAGCTCAATGGCAGATCAAAACCTCACTTGCTGCATTGATCATGCCCATGTGCAAAGCCAGCATCAGACCATCACAGCCTGTCACACAAACCAAAACCTGACTGATGAATGATGAAAACAGGATGTGTGTGTGTAACCATACACATGTTGCAACTCACTGTCAGGTGCATGCAGCTGTTGAGCTAAATCTGTTGTAGCCTCAGCAAGCAAGATACCAAGAACTAGGTGCCTCCTGGTTGTCGTGCCTAAATCAGGTGCCTATACTGAATATGCACTGCACCAGTCACTCTACTGATTGCTTCGCTTTGCACTTTGAGTGATTGCACCAAACAGTGTATGTTATCAAATTCAACACTGCATGCGATGTGGGATCAGTGCATCACGTACACTGATGTTCTGATTCATGCAAGCCAGCAATGCACAGATTGACAGCGTACATTCAGAAGTATCACATGGCTGGTGCAAAAGGCAGCTGCAGCTGTATGATCTGCACTCTGCTGTGATGTAATGGTTGTCAGTCCTTGTGGAGAAGCATAGTCAGTGTGAAGGAGGCATACGATCTGCACTCTGCTGTGATGTAATGATGGTCAGTCCTTGCGGAGAAGGCCTCACCTGGAGCATAGTCAGTGTGAAGGAGGCATATGTGTCCCAAAAGCCAAAGGCATTGGGCACCACTGGGATGTCGGAGGAAGTGGTGAAGTAGATAGTCCCATCCTCCGCAATGTCCGCGTCATTTGCGTAGTTGATGACCGATCCAGGGTCTAGGGGTGAGTCATCGCTGACCTGGCTGGCCAGGATGACTACTTTGCCTGCTGCCTGCTCAAGCATGACTAAACCCTGCAGCGTGATAAAAGAAAGAGAGTATGGGACGTTTCATCCTACTGCCATGTCACACATTTCAGACTGCCACATCAGCAGCACAGCACAGCATAGCACAGCACGGCACAGCGCGGCACAGCACGGCACAGCACAGCACAGCACAGCACAGCACAGCAAGAGAGAAGACAAATCTCAAGGTTTGTCACCAGACCTTGGATGCATCACAGATGACCAGATTGTCATTTGCATCAAAGACGTGTCCCAAGGGCCTGCTGGGTCCCACATAAGCAACTTTCTGCAAGTCTTTGTAGGTGCCCTTAGAATCTGCTTCAGATGTGAAGACATTACCATACTTATCTGGCAACCACAGAGTTCCAGAGCTGGACAGTTGAACGCTCTCTGCACATGGCAATGAGGAGGTAGTGTGGTGCTGTGTCATCTCAGTTGACATAACACCATAAGTAGGCAGGGTACTTGATCGCGATAAGCTGCATGCCATGGTGCTAACACTAGGTACAGCTGCTGAAGATGCAGATGTATGCAAGCGAAAGTGATAGACTTCTGCAGCCAGGGCAGCTTCACATGCTGTAAGAATACAGGGCCTTTCTGATGAGTCACAAAAGAAACAGGAGCAGCAATAGAGGCAGGAAAACATGCACATGAGAGTGCTCATGTACCTGCACCCTGCAGACGCCCCTCAAAAAGCTTTGTGACTCCTTTGAGGATCTCATTTGGAGCATATTGACCCTGTATGTATTGTTCACATGTATACCATCATGGACTAAAGGCTTTGAGGGTAGGGTAGGCAATTAATGAAGAGGTCAGCTTGGAAGCTAGTGGAAGTTAGTGGAGAAGGTGCATACATACCACCAACTCAGATGGGGTCGGCAGTTTGTGTTGAGGAATGGTTTGGACTGTGCCAAAGCCGGGGTATGGCATGGAAAGCTCGAAGTGTCCTGAAGTTCAGCCAAGATGAATTTGATGGCAAGGGTTCTGCATGGTTGAAGCGTGATCAGTGTTACGACGGGGATCTAACAACAGAGCTTCGTGGTGAAGTGAACTCACTCGTGCGATAACTAACAAAAATAGCAATAAGTGCGAAGATCCACCACAGAATACGCATGTTTTCCGACAAGGTGCGCTCTTTCCGGATCAGATCGCACGACAGGCAGACAAGCCGAGGGGGACGATGACGAGCGGTCGTGGACCTGTCTGTGTGCTAACACTACAGTAGCCGAAAATGCTGAGGGCGAACAACCCAGGGCTGCCTCTTGCCTGAGTAACGTGATCTGGCAGGTCAGCTAGCAGTTGCCCAATCAAGTGACCACCTGTACTACAATCGTGTTGTTTAGCATGAATGCATATGCTGAACTTTGCAGGTCACCAACACTGTGGCAGTCTACTCAGCCGTATGTCTTCAAATCTCGTACATTGCCAGCTTCAGAGCCATCAGCAACTGGCCAAGCCCAGGTGGGGTGACTGTTGCGATGAAGCGCATCTTTAAAATTCCTTCAAACCTCTTTACCAGTTGCAAGAGCTTGAAATGTCTACACCTGCAGCCTCGCGAGGAGCTCATCATCAGCAAAGATCATTACACATTTGGCAATAGCTGCAAATTTGATCTTTAAAGATCAAGCATTCAATGCAATTTGCTTCAAGTATGGCTGTTCTGTCAGACTAAAAAGGAACCCTAATGTTCCAGCACTGCCGCTTGAGCTGCCGCACATTTGAATGCAAGGTACAATATGTTTAACTGAGGCCAAGCAGCCGCTCCTGCACCATCCAATGCCACATGCTGATTGCCAACCTCCAAACGATGCTGCTGTCCACCAATGTTGTTCCCGCATTTAGGGCAGGGCGCTCTCTGCATTGGGCCCCCACACTCTCCCACAGCATAGATGTACCCACAAGTACAACAGTAGTAGCCCCCTGCACGGATCTCAACCCCCATGGCTGCCACAACTGCCCTCTCTTCTTCCTTTGTCAGCCTTTGTTCATTTTGAGTTCCGGTTCTGGACATGTACTCTCCAAGACGCAATGCCACACCCATGCGTGAAGCAAAGGCTTCAAATGACGTACACTGTGGCAGCTGCATATGGCTGGCTACTGGGAAAAACCTGGGCTGCTCTGCTGCTGTGCTCAGCTCAAAGGTGATGCTCTGTCCTGGCCTAGGTAGGGTCAGTTTGTTGGTGACACATGCCAGAAACACCCTGATGCTGTTTTCTGATAGCATCCTGACAAAGCGCTCAAGCCAGTGCTGTATGTTGCCAGTTGCATCATTTCCTTCCAAGCGAAATGCACTGACAAGCGCATCCACATCCAAATACTGCTCCCCAAAGAACAGAGTGGCCAGCTCCACTCCTGAAAAGTGTTCCAGGTGATCAGCAAGGTCCAGAGAGCAGAAGCCTGCCCTGATTGCCTCTAGCGCTGCACGCCTGTCCTCCACCAGAGTCTGCCGGACCTGCAATGCCAAGCTGGCCTCATGTGTAAGCTAGTAGCTGGAAATGCAGTATAATGCAGCTTGCTTTGATGGCCATAATTGTGTTTCTGCCACCAACTGCATGCATGTATTACCTACATCGGGCCAAGTGCTGTCTGGGATGTCGCATACAAGCAAGCTCATGCCCATAATTAACTCTGACAGACGCAAATTTTGTTTTTTCAAGCAAGATGCACTTTCTCAGTACATTCAAGAAGTCGTCAATACCTTCTGGCAGATGATATCCTCCTTGTTGGCATCAGTCACCATGGTCTCATCACTACTGCCCAGCATGCTTCCCACTGTCAGCAAAAGCTCACTGCCATCTCCGTGGTGAGCAGCAAGCACCTGCCTCAGCCTCTGCGCCTCATCAGGGTTAAAGTCTGCCATCATAGCAATGCACTCATCCGAGTTGCTACTTAGCGTCTCATTGTGCACCAGCACGCTGTGCAAAGCTGCAGAAAAGCTGATGGGCACATGAATGCCTTCCAAAAGGCACTTGGCAAGTACTCTCCCCACTGCCTGGTAATGCTGCTGCCCGGCAGCATTTAAAGCTTGCTTTGGAGGCAGGAAACTGCGCCACAGCCGGCGAGTCTCATCACACTGCTGGAACAGAGCTGCGGTGGTTTGATCTGCACCAAGCTGGATCAAACAGATGTCCATGACTTCTTGCAGCGGCTTGCGCACAGTGTTTGGAGCCCAGTTGATGTAGAAGACCTTGCCCAGTGGCACTGCCTGATCAGCAAAGGCTGCAAGCATGTCAGCCAAGACAGTCTGTTCAGACTGCACACGGATGAAGTGTGCTGGCAGTCTGTTGCTGCTGTGACGTAGTGCATCTAAGTGACTGTTCAACATGCGGAACTTGCGGTCCACTGGCGTGCTGCTAGTGTCCGGTGCATACTTGTCTGACGTGAAGAAGTCTGACATGAGCACAGCGTCCATGCTTGGGCGCTTGTCAGGACTTGTGTCCAGCAGCTGTGTGACAAGCTGCCAAACACCGTCAAACCAAGCGTCACCATAAGGTAGCTGCTCCCTTGAAAGCTGCACAGCTGCATCAAGTCTGCCTGCTTGGAACACCAGCTGATTCAGAGGGGCGACCCATGAGAAAAGCTTCCCAGCTGCAAGCTCTAGTAGCATTATGCCAAAGGACCAGGCATCTACTGCAGTAGGATGTTGCTTCCACGCATCACTGCCTGTGCAGCCACACAGAGCTGTCAAAACAGCATTGACACTCAGCTTTGCCATACTTTGACATCTTTTTAAGTTGACATGCCTATATACAAGTAAGAATACCATCAAGCGCTGTATGCCTTATGCCTTGTACTTGCTGTGTTTATACACACCTGACATGTACGGGTACAAGTGCATTTGTAAACATGACGTAAAATAAGATTGCAGGACTGAAACAGCTATAACCTGCCTGCTTCTGGTGCACAATAGGCCAGTGTGCCTGCAGCTGAGAGGTTCATTGTGCTCTCATAGGCACCACTGATGATGTCTTTGCTGATGCCAAAGTCACACAAGGCAATGTTGCCATTGTCTCGCAGCAGCACATTCTCTGGCTTGATGTCGCGGTGTGTGATGCCTTGCTGATGGGTGAACGCCATGACCTGAGCCAGTTGCCGCATCGTGGAACGCACTGAGGCCTTCTCCAGTGGATGTAAGGTGCCAGCGTTCTCCCTAAGAGCCTGCATGCAGAATCCAGACATTGAGTGCAAGCTGAGTTACTGACATGATATCTTAAGCCCTGAACTTTCTTGCGTTTCACCAGCATTGCAAGCCAAGTGCTTCAGGTAAATTCAGGTTGCAGTTTCAGCACCTACAGCACATCGATGTGGTAGATGCAACTGGCCTGCAATAATTCACTAAAAGCAACAAGACTGGTTGCTGCTACTGAGCATGACCACCACAATACACACAACTCACATTTTGTACGCAAGCAAGTTCATCTGCACTTGGACGCTGCCTTCACAAGCATGAGGCAATCTAGCACATCTGCAAGCACTTGGCAAAAAGCACAATTGCCTCCTCAATCTTTGGTCTACACCAAAAACCACCGACTCACCTTGATCTTCTCTACCCAGGTTCGCAGATCACCATTTCTGTAGAAAGGCATTTGCAGGAAGGTGGCACCCCCATCAACGAAGATGCTCTGCAGAGGCACCACCAAGGGGTGCTTGCGCAGCTTGACCAGCCGTTCAGCCTCTCTCACAGAATGCCCATCACCCTGAATGCGCTTCAGAGCCCACTTGCGGCCCTCGCTGTCCTCTGCTCCAGTGACCATTGGTGCTGGCATGGAGATCACCCTGACAACAGGATTCAGCAATTGAGCCTGTCTATGCCTCACCACATGGTCTGTAATCATGCACTGTAAATTTGCGTTTGGCTGCTGCAAAAAAGACTTGTCACAAGAACAGGAAAGAGAAGACAACGCCATCAGGCACTTCAATATAGAGAAGCTTGTCACAAGCAAGTTCGAACAGCTGGATGATTTGGCAGGGTCAAGATGTGCGATGCAGCCACCTCGGTGAGCCCATGGGATCACAGCCAGCCGGCATGATTAGGACGTCTGAATCACAAAACAGTATAGATTGACTTTTTTATAGTCAGATTCCAAGTTGCAGACAATTCAAGAGTTGCTCAAGACCAGCCTTGCACATAACTCAGGGCTTGATAGTCATTTTGACAGCTATTTCCATGACATTAAAATATAAATAATTGACAGCCAAAGAGCCAAAGCATGTGAAGCTTATGAGGTGGTGTATTTGGCAAACAACGTCTTATAGAGTTAGAGTACCCACCTAAAGTCAGACAGCCTCTTGTTTCTGGCCAACAATTCCGCAGCAACTGCAAGCCTAGGCATGTTGCCATCTTGTACCTGCTCCCAATGCAATTCGGGATGATTCTGCAGGAGCTCAGGAGACGCCAGCAGCTGCGCGTGGACCTCTGTGGTGTTTGCAAGGGCAGCCTTCTCAGCCAACAAAGCTGTAACGCGTGCTTGAACCTTGGAAGCCTCATGCTGCACACCCAAAAACACATGCATCTTATGTTGCATGACCATGTTGTCTCCAGCAACACACCGAGCATAAGATGACCTTGATCTTGAAAGAACAAGAGCACTCATGCATTGACAGTGGTACTTATGCATGTGCAAGCATAGGTGGCGCATGACATGCAAGATTATGTGCAACATTGTGTTGTGAAAAACCTATATTGTACACAGCGAGAGCAGCTTGAAGTGGTTGTTCAGCCTTTGCTTTCATGACACTGTGATCAACATGTGCAAGACTCACATGCTTGTCATCAAGGACAAGCAGTTCCAGCTCCATCCTGGCTCTGACCAACGACTTAGCCAGATCCTTTTGCTGCTCTGCGTGCTTTAACACGTTGTTCATCGCATCCCTAGCAGTCACCTTCTGCTGCTCCTGTAGAGAGGCCTCATCTTGCTGCTTCTTGACATCTCTGCAAATGATAGGGCAAGTTGACTACCCAGGTATGACTGTAGCTGCCAAGTGAGCATAGGGTAAACATAGCATGCAGTGCATGGCAACTGGTGCTGCTTTGGTGATGCTTCTTGTTGCTGAACCTTTCAAAGCACATTGACCATCAGGTGGGACAGATGCATGAACTGCAACCGCAACAAACTGAATGAGCCAATGACATACCTGATGAGCATTTCAGTGTGCCTCTGCTCACGCTGCGGGTCATCCCCTCGTAATTGGTCCGCAGTCGTGTGCAAAATCTCAACAGATTGCTGCAAGCAGAGATGCACAGGATCATGCAGCTCATTCAACACTTTCAACTCCTCCTCTAAGCAAGCTTGCAGCTGCTCTTTTGCACATTTGGTTGCTGCATAGGCTGTCACTAGGCGCTGGCATGCTGTCAGTTGACCAGTATTCTCGCCCTTTGCATGCTCAAGGGACCATTGTTGAGAGCTTGTAGATAACTCATTCTTGCTTGCTGCACTTGCCTCTGCAGCTTGCAAGACCTTCTGAAGCCTGGAATTGTGCTTCTGACGTTGCTGGCACAAGTCGATTTTTGTCTGTGCATGGTGCTTGAAGCTAGCCAACAGTGTGTTAAGGTCATGCTCAGCTTTCTCTTTATCCTTTACCAGGTCAGGAACAGAGCCGGCTCCGGGTTGCTCAACCAGCTTGCCTCTGATTTCAGTCTGTGACGGTGCAACAACAAGTCAGATTTGACATCAACTTGCGCCATGTGGTAGTCTATATGGCAACAAGGCAGAGCATTGCCTGTATGCACAGCTGCAACTGCAAACACATTAACATATCCATGAACATAGACTACCTTGCAAAACTCCATCGTCTTTTGACATGCTGCAACCTTTCTGCCAAAGTCGGCCAACTGTGCGTCCACCAGATGCCCAGACTGTGCAAGCTGAGCTGCTGCGCTGACATCGGTGGCCAAAATCATGTGCACCTGACAGAAAACACCACATGGTCAAAGTGACTGATATGTGATGCGTGCTTCTTTGCACCATATAGCCACTCATTGTCGACGTCAATGAATCAACATTACCTGAGCTAGCTGGGAGACTGCCTGAAACACATCATCCTCTTGTGGCATGACCCTCCCCAATTGTTGCACCAGCAATTGACAACCTTTGTCATGGACCAAGGATTGCAGCTTTGCCATGTTTGGCACAGCTTCCTCTGCTCCTTATGACATCCAATTGCCATAAAGCTCTACCATTGTAGTAGGCAGGCCATGTTCTTTACATGACTGTTAGTCAAAACAGCGACAATTTTTGGTGACATGCATAATTGTAACTCCATGCAAGCACACGCATGATGTGAGTGTCGGAAGTAACTTGCTTTCGAATCATGTCGACTTGCACCTTTGCATGCACTTGCAATGCAAGTGAGGCTGTGCAAGCCTGCTAGAGTGCATATGTCAGGCTTGCTATCACCTCATCACCAGCTTGGCTCTCCCCCAGCTTGTTTGCAGATGCAGTTTCAACAAAATGGCTACAACTTGCCTCGGCATTTGCAACCAAAAGATCTGGTCCAACCGCAGTCAATAGGTGTTTTAGCCACTGTTTATGCAACTCCGGTGTCTCAGCATATAGCTCTACACGGCCTAAGTCACCCTGTAGCTGAAATAGTACATGTTGGCAGATTGTGGCATAGTCAAGGCAAGCAATAACTTCTTTGGCTGTTGACTTTTGCAAGTCCATGTTTGACTGTGGCTTGAGGCACACATTGCTATCTTGTGTGCAAGCTGGTGAACCTGGTCATGAACTATGCAAGGTGATAAGTTTGTACTTGGATCTCACCAAGACTGGCAACCACAAAGCGTCTTGATCGATCATCTAGTAAGTTCCAAGTGCAACGAGCAGATGTTTCTGTTGCAATATGCAGATAAATCAGCAGCAATACACATCAGTCAGTTGTTGAGAATTCCAAGTGCAACAAGCAGATGTTTCTGATGCAATATGCAGATAAATCAGCAGCAATACACATCAGTCAGTTGCTGAGAATACACAACAATGACTATGACATTGTGGCACCATACATGTACCTCTTGGTCTCGGATGTGAATGTTGGCACCCTCTAAGACAAGCGTTTTCACAATAGCTGCACGACAGTTCTCAGTGGCTAATATCAAGGATGTACGTCCCTGCATTCATATGTCTATAATTGACAGCAATTGTTGTTTTGCGCTCCCAGCTGAGCCGACTCTGTGCATGACCCTTGATTGAAATTTGGGAAAGTGCTTCACGATGTAGTGCGACCATGCAATTGTGCCTGCTGATGCAGTGACTGACGACGCAGTCATTCCTTCTGCATGCTCAGCACAATTGCATTTGATGCTGCCACATGTAGAAAGACAAAGAAGGTGTGCAGCTACAGCAAAGCAAGGCATCTGCAGAGACTGGCAACATTTCAATGCAGATTTACTGAATGCAGGTTGCTTGATACCAACAGCCTCTGTGCGTTACTTATCTCAGAAGGACAAGGCCCTTCAGGATGAGAATGGAGGCTTGCCTTATAATCTATTGCATCGATGGAGGCTCCATGCAACAGCAGAAGTTGAACCATAACCAGGTTGCCCCTGCTCACTGCTGCCATCAGGGGTGTCCAACCCTGTACGCTAGGCAGCAATCAAAGCAGCGACCATGGTCAGACTGTGGTCTACAGCCCATGTGTGATATGGTATTTGCTTGGGGTCCACCTCAGCACCAGAGACCTTACTTTGCCAACCTCAGCCTCAATCTCTTCGATACTAACTGTTGCGAGAATGCCTCTGACACTGGCATGATTGCGATCCTGGATGGCCTGGAGTACTCTTGACAGGACTGATGTCTCAGCCATTGCTTGAATAGTATCGATTGACAGGCAGCTAGAGTTCTTGAGCGCTGTGACTCTGCAACGCGGCGTCAAGGAAATATTGCAAGGCAAGCTTAGTATACGTGCGATTTTGCCACACGTACCGAGCGGATAAAAGCTCAGAAAGTTGTTGCTTAATTGGATGATAAGCTATGCTCAACTGTAACAAGTGGCTCGCCCAGTCGCTTGTCTTCTGAGTTGGTCCTAGACCGGACTCTCGACATGCGGCAGTGTAAGGGGAAGCGTGCGAGACAAGCAGGGCAGGCAGTCGAATCTGTAAGTAATGAAGTCAGGGATGGCACCACTGTAGACACATGTCTTCAGTGACTTCAGCATGCTAATGAGGTCATGTGCAAACTGCAGCAACAGTTTGAGCTGAGCAGGTGCATGCTGAAGATGATGCAGCAGCCCAGAGGAATCCTTTGCTGCATGCCACACATGTGCACATCATCGAAATTTAGTGACTGTGTGTACAGGACAGATGTGTCCAGATGTTCAAATTCCTTGTGAAGCAAGACATATGCCGCACATGTTGAAGCAAGCGGCAAAAGATGGGGCACTTTGCCCCATGGTGTCAATGCTGACAATACTGCTGCTTGTCACACTGACAGAGCAGTACAGCTGCCTGTTGTACTTTCCAAATTAGCAGCAAAATGTACCCTACCTGTTTGCATGTGTGTCAGTTGCTTTGTGCTATGTGAACAAGCTGCAAGCTGTGTTTCTGCAGAGAGACCTTCAGGAATTGCAGACACCAGCTGGCATATATATGGTGCCTGTTATAGCTATAGTGGTGCATGCTCAGCTGTGCACTTGACTTTATATTTCTGCATGCGCCTGTAGGCATGTCGCTCGTTCCCACATCAAATGCGCGTCGATCGCAGACCCATCAGCTTTGCCCAGGCCAATCTCGCATCACAGGTGCTCGTGTGCGTCCATGGCACTCAGGTGCCTCCTCAGACAGTATCAAGGACTGAGGCTGTCACCCCAGCATATTCGATGCTTTTCCTCGGCTCCAAGCATATATGACAGAATGTGAGAGTCCTCGCACCAGCCAAAAGTATCAAGCGTGAAACAAGCGATATTTCGGTTGTGCAGTCAGTGATGGTTTCTTGCATGACCCTGCTGTTGGCGACCTCGCAGGGTCCAAATCACAGTGGTGGATGTATACGGTCAGCGTCACGTCCTTCGAGCCTTGACTGGACACACACTAGTTGACGTCCTACAAGAGCATTCAGAGCTATTAGGCAGT
>JAABUK010008334.1_pt1 | contig 14593 bp, 21 predicted proteins | sample 5559141 | NCBI WGS metagenome assembly JAABUK01 (sample SAMN10711869, study PRJNA513367) | rock metagenome | isolation source: Antarctica rocks | place: Antarctica: Victoria Land, Pudding Butte nord | collected 2016-01-03
GCCTTGCTGCCATCCAGAACCAAGGGCACATATGATCCAGCTCCCGGTTGCGCACCACCCATGACAGCAGGCGAGAGGTCCTGCTGTTCTTGTTGGCACCCTTGCTGAGAATCTCTATCAGCTTGATAGGACCAGACTTGGCTGCGTAGTCGCTAGACTCTGACAGCCAGGTGTTTCTGCGGCGAAGCTGCAACAGTTCTTCCGGTCTGATCATGGTTTGAGTGGCTATGCTGGCAAACTGATGGAACAGAATAGCATCATCTGCCTGCTTGCCCCAGAGCAGGCTTGAGATCTGCTCGATCTCTTCCTGTGACAGCCAGCCCCTGTCACCGCAGTCATAGCCCTCCTCGCATGTGATCGCTTTTCGCTTGCCTGCATGCCACCGTACACTGTCGGTGCTCAGCACATCCAAACAACAGCTGTCTGCACAAGACAAGCGCACACACACACACACACACACACACCGTTTGCCTTTGCCGCTCGCATCGTATCCTGCTTGAAGGTGTAATGGCTGTTTGGATCTGGGAAGCCCCCCTCACGCCACTCCTCAGGGGTCACATACCCATGGAAATAGACCAGGCTGGCAATGTGCTTCCAACTCCTGCCAACGACCTGTTCGCCTCATTCTTCTCGACTCGAGTGACAAACCAATCGTAAGGCGTGAAAGTCCTTGCAGCTTTTCACTGGCACAGCTTCTTGATGATATGTCTGCCTGCAGTACTCCTGCATTCACAGATCAACATTCAGCAGGCTGACTTTGTATTTTGTATGAGCAGCAACTTGTCACTCACCTGGTACTTGTTGAAGGTGTCCTTTATGGTGGCTCCAGCTGCTACCAAGCGCTTGTACCATATCTCATAGTACGCTGCATTCTTGCTGTGATCAGCTGCATCATACCCCTTCCACATGCTGATGTCCATACATGGCTTCAAAGCACAGCAAACAACCCCTTGTCTTCTTGACTGCAGGAAAGGCCAAGAGGTAAGAGCACAGAGGCAACAGAGTATACTTTGCAAGTCCGCGTAGCAGCTTACCTCAGGCCACCTTTGTTCTGTTTCAGCTCCAGCAAAGCTGTCAGTGCGTCTTTGCTAGACGCAAAACGCTCTCCGATCAGGACGCTGTCTTCCAGCACCTGTTTCTGCATGGCGTACTCTCCTGTCTCAGTCATGTTTCTGTACGACAGAGGTTGATCAAAGTAAGCCCTCGCTGCTTAAACAGCCTCATTGTCCCTGCAGCACGACTGAATGTCAGCTGCCGAGCATCGAGCGCCTGATACAAGATACACAAAGCAGGTAAGACTCACGCTGGCGGGACCGAGGGCATGTCATAGACCACTGGCTGAGGTGCAGCTGCTTGGACTGGCATGGCTGTAGAGATCTCCAAGTAGGGCTGGCGTATGGGAGCCGCTTGTGACCAGCCCACGGGAACAGCCGATGCGCGTCCCTCTGACAGAAGGAGTTGCGCAATCACGAACTCGCTGTTCTTGAGGATCTGGCACTTGTCGCCCTTTTCGTCCTTTGTGTAGTTCAACCCCCTCACCTTTGCTGACCCAACACGCGCCTGCAGACTATCTTTGCCCTTCTGCGCCCTTCTCTTCAAACCGCACAGCTCGAACAGCCTGCTCCTGTCAGACTCGCTGGCTCCTTCGGGGGGTACGGGGTTGCGTGCGTTGCATGTGGCAGTGATCTGTCGATAGGCGACAGAAGCCATGGCGATAGGCACGGGAGACAATCTAAACACGCTGTGAAACAGTTGCCGTGGTACGAGATGTAGGAGGAGAGAAGAAAGAAGAGAAGAACCGGGCGCACAGTGGGCGAGAAGCTGGCGAGTGATCTCTGTTCAGCGGCCGTGACTTTTGGGTATTCTAAAGACCGTAGTCGTACAGCGTCATACGCGGGGTAATCCAGAGATGGTCTTTCCAGCCTGTAAAACTCTTCTTCATCTTCTTCTTGAGGAAAGTCAAAGTGAACACTTTTCAGTTACTGTAGCAGGGAGGACAGGGTCTGTCTTTCATGCATGTTCCAGCAAACATGTCAGGAAAGGCCCTGAAAGACTTTTGGGTGCGCCAGTACCATTCGCTCACCTATGCAAAATGCGTAATGCCTTACTAGTACTGCACAATTAGTGTTGTGTACTACAGATAGTATCTGCTCTATGCGTACTTCGAACATGCGACAGCAAGCTACAAAACTGGCATTGCATGACTGCAACCTGATCCTCCACGTCGATTCAGGAGACCTCGTAGCACTGCATCAGTTGCTGCAAAGCGCTTTGAGTGCATGACATGTTATGTACGATCAATTGGCTGGTCTCCATGTCAATCAGCGGGGCTTGGACTGAAAGGCAATGCGCACAACTGCAGATCTGCTTTGAATCTGTCCAGGTCTTCTATGCTTGGCTCAACTGTTTCCTCAGCGTGACTGTTGCTGACAACATGCACTGCTAGACAGCGCCGACCCTCGGCAGACTGAGGTATGCATTGCATGTAGAACTCCTTGATTTGCTCAAGGGTGATCGCCTTGAGTTGCTCAACCTCTTGCTGCCGTACTGTGAAGTTATACCTGCACAACAGCCACCTGTTTCTGGCTAGCACATAGACACCACCCCCTCCCATTGCAAGGGCTGCTTGCATTGAGGCATGGAGTTCATCTCTGCGTTGCATATGCTGCAACCATTAGACAGACAGCAAACACCAGCAGTCGTGCACTTATACTGACTCAACGACTCAATGAGAGATGGTTGCATCAGAGCACGAAGCTCACCTGCGAGATTGGATTTGCTCCCAGTGTCTGTCAGATTCCTCCAGCAGGCTGTGGTTCTGTTGAAGCTTTGCCGCGATGAGGGCCTGACGATGCCTCTCAAAGTCTTCTGCTGTCAGATCAGCTAGCAGGCTTGTCGAGCTATTCAAGAAGCCCTCAATGCGCTCTTGCAGTGCACTGGGTCCGTGAGTACCTGCATGTGCCAGTGTCCATATGATATGCAAAAAGCTGTGCTGATACATTGGTTACTTGTAATGTAGCAGCAAGAGCGCTTAGGGTGTGCATGTATGAAAAGGACATACAAGACCATTGCCAGCTGGTTTGCAGACAACAACTGAGGAATCGCAACAACTAGACTGACACTAGGGAAAGCCAATCCCCCTGCAGGAGTAGGCCCTTGGGGTTGTCAACATTTGTAACAATGTCCTCAGGAGGGAACAACTAACACTATGAATTGCCAGGGTAAACTGTACCTGAGACAACACAGACTGCAAAACCCAGGACGCCATGGGTGAGTCGCACACCACTATGGACAGAGTAGCCGAGCTGCTGCTTTGTGCGCAGAGTGTCGTAGCACGGCTCCCGTAAAATCTGCAAGCCAGAAAGTCAGCTGGTGCATCGTCATGTATTGTTTGTACAACCTCAATGTTGCACACCATCAACATGCTGTGAGGAAAACCATGTTGAATCTGAATTTCACCAGTTTGTCAGAACAGTATGATGAAACTTGTTGCAACAGTTGCAAGCAAAATCAAGAATCAACAGTGCTTTGCCACATGACATAAGCTGGACCCAGTGCTGTAGTGCGTGTTGGTGCAGCCATTCAGTGCAGTTGCTGTTGCACAGAGAATGCAAAAGGTGCGAAACTGTGGTTCTGACAAGCACAACTAAAATTTGATAGACCACTTCACACAGTCAGAAGCAATGTGCACTTGTGACAGGGAAGGGGAAAGAGGGGCAAACAGGGATTGGGGTTCAGTGCAGTTGCTGGTGCACAGAGAATGCAAAACATGTGAATCTGTGGTTTTGACAAGCACAAGTCAAACTTGATGGATCACTTCACCTCATCAGGAGCACGTGTAGCAGGGAAGGGGGAAGAGCAGGGATTGGGTGTACCTGATCTACCATGTCCAAAAGGCTCCTCTTGCTCAGATCGTCAGTCCCCACTTGCACATACAGCTCCACAACGCTGTTGCCCTCCTCTGGATTCTTCGTCTTCACCCTGCACGCTTTGCCTGCTGTCTCATGCAATCATGCAAACAACGCCAAAGTTGTTGTCAGTGGATACGGTGGGTACAAGCTATAGCTAACTACACAATGTTGGCTTGATGCTGAAAGGCACTGACTACCCCAGTCAATGACAAGACTTCAGCACCAGTGAGAAACAGTGTCCCGCCAGAATCCTGGGTCCCAAACCCCAGGCCTACAGTCCCAGGGACTAGGCCTCTAGAAACGGGAACACCATGGGTGCACCCGCGTGTCCCGTTCTTGGATGAGAAGGTGGACCTATTCTGGACGAGATGTCTCCATTTCTGGAGGTCTACTGCCAGGAAGCCTGGGTGATAGTGAGACAGTGATGCTCTGACTGGTGCTGGAGTCTTGTCACTGATGGGTTGGGTTCGGTGCCTTACAACATCAAGCCTGATCTTTCTCCACTGTACCTGACTTTGATTACTTTCACCAGTGAGGGCCCATGGTCACAAGAACAGGAACAATGGAAGGCTGACAAACAAGAAGACATGCTACGCCTAAAGCAGGCTTGTGTCTGCACCAAATGCTGTGTGTCTCAGGCAGCGTATTGCTTTCCATGTGTCATTGCTGCAAACGAAACAAGATCAGAGCCCACAAACCAGGAAGTGTTATGCATCTACCACAGCAGTTAAGAAACACTTCAGTCACAGCCGTTGGTCATGAATGAACACTCTACCACACTGCTGCAGCTCCACAAAAGCAGTTGCATGAGCCATGTGCTAGACTGCAGAGCTTGTTCCTTAGAGTTCATTGCTAACACAAAGGTGGCAAGGGTCTCTGATCAGATGCACATCTGGCACATCTGAGAGCCAATCTTCCCCAGGGGAACAGGAAATCAGAGTGAGCCTCATGGAATTGTCCATGTGCCCTATCAGACCCTCAGAAGAGACTGACTAACACCATCAAGCATATAGACTGATACATCTGGCTGGTTCCACAGTAAAGTGCAGCAGAAGACAGTACCTGCGGCAGAGCCTGAGCAGCCCGGTATGATACTTGGCTTCTCATTAAACTGACGCCAAAAGGCGTAGACTTTCTTTTCTTATCTTACCTGTGGCAGAGGGGCTTGCCAGGTGGCAGTTGCAGCACACGATCTCTGGGTCTGCTGTCAGCATCTGTAGGCTTTGCTTGAAGCGTGGTCTGGACCTGGTGACCTAGGGCCAAAGCTTCTTGGCTGGTCAAGTTGCCATGCAGCAGCGCCTCCACACACACTTCAGACAGCAACCCAGGCAGTGCATCTGCAGCACAAACATACAGGGACAATATTGACGATGGCAATAATTGTTGTTGCAATAACAACAGTAACGATAATGGTGATACTGTTAATAGTTATACTGTTAATAGTTATAATGATGATGATGATAATGAAAATGATAGTAGTAGTAGCAGTAGTAGTGGTAGTAATAGTGTACTTGCGTTTCCGGCTCATGATGAGCTAGATACAAGCAGGCTAAATCTCGTCCCTCCATATGTTAAATTTTGTCCCTCCATGTGTTGGTATCTTTCAACTCAACGAACACTTTGCGCAACAATTTGTGGTACTTTTGACCTGCATGGGCATAATACAACACATTCCATGCTGCCATTATGCAAAGCTGATCAAAAGCCATGCTGCCATCACAAAGCGACCAAGCAACAGGAGCAGTGCACTCAGAATAAAGAGATCTACAATATGAGAGTTTACCGAGAGTCAGGAGACATTCAAGCAGACAAGCTGCTGCCTGAATCATTGTCCTCAGAACTACAACCTCAATCTCCACTAGTAACAAAGAGTCAGGCTGGTATAAGGCTGCAAGGGTGACAGGAAGATGAGGGCTTGCCTTGCACAGCTTTTGGTGTGAGAGATTCCAGCTGTGCCTGCACAACTTCCACAGGCCACATCTTCTTCTTGATGGCGTACAGTCTCAAGTAAGTCGCATGCTTGTCAGGCTTGAAGTTGGCATTCTTGTAGCGCCTCACCAGGCCCTCTCGGAGCCTCTCAAACCTGTCGGGCTGCACCTTGAGAGTGACCAGCTGCTGGAAGATGTAGTCCACCAGAAGTGGTAGCTTGTGGCTGAAGCCGTCCACCTTGATTTCAATGCCTGCCAGACCTTCAGGCCACATCTGCACCCACAATCAATCAATCAATCAAACTACATTTATTGTCTTTAGGACTCACCAGGGGAGTCAACAGACAGTAACTGGGAACACAACATACAAAAAGCACTAAATTTTCAAGGCGTCGACAACCCAGGTGTGATGCGCACAAACAGACATGGGTATCTGATGATGGCTGTGCCTGACAACACAGTCTTGCCAGCTTGCTGCATACTGCTCTGCATGTCCTGTCAACCAAGTGCCAACAAACCAATTTACGCTAGCTCCTTTGCACAGCTTGCTGTTGAGACCAAACTTGGTGATCACGTCAGACACAAGGATGCAAACACAGCATTTACAAAATGGGATTTGGCCTGTAACTCCTGTTGACCTATTACACAGCCTCAGGCGGTTGGAATTTGACACACACTGACACAGTTGACACAACACAAAGACGTCACATGGCTAATGCTTACATCATATGAGAGTCCAGCCACATCTGCCAAGTAGGCAGTCTCGCACAGAGCATCTTCCAGAAGCTTCAGCAGAAGGTGTGTGGTAGCTGCAGCGGCTGGGCTTGCATACATGGCCGCAGAAGAGATGCAGAAGTATGCTGCAGCCTTTGGAGTCTCAAACTGCCGGTCCAGCTTGTGCCACAACCTCAACCCAGGCTCATTGCAAACCATGACCGGCGGAGTCGCTGAAACACTGTTGCTAGGCTCAAAATCTGACTTGCTGCTGTTGCTGATGACACTGCCGTTGAAGGAATGCTTCTGACCCACACGTGCTTTGGTGCCTGTTGGTTGCTCTTGTGTTGTCTGGGCTGTCTGACTTCTAGTTGTGCGTCTGGGGCTCTGTGTGTCTGCTGCAGTCCCACCGCTGGTGCTGGCGGTGGCAGTGTCATCACTGCGCAGAGAGAAGTCAGTGGGAATGAAGTTGTTGTGTGGGGGTAGCTGTAGCTCTGCAGGGACAGAGGCTGATCCCCACTGGGCCAGGATTTTCTCGGGGATTGGCCTGCTGATGTAGGGCATCCCGAACCAGGGCTCCTGCTGGACAGGGCCGTCAGGGATGTTGCTGAAGCTGCTGGTTTGCACATCCACGCGGACATTGCTTGGTGTCATCTGATCTAGCAACTGGTTCACCTGCATGCCACATGCAGCAGTCAGTGTCTATCTCAATAGTCGCCCAGTGGCATGATGCTGGAATTGCTATCACTTTGTAGCACGCGCTCACATATGCCACAGCTGTCTTGAAAGCTCCAATGCCAGGACAGCCTTGCAATGCATGGTGGTGCTCACTACACATTCATGTATGCACTTGCCCTGAGCATTTGGTGTGTAAAGGAAAGTGCAACAATCCAGGCTTGTAAAGTTCCCTTTCACTGCAGTATAGATTGGCTTACCAGCTTTGGATCCCACTGGTCATACAAGTAGTGTCCATTGAGCAGGTGCTCAGGGGCATAGTATGGGGCGTCTGCAGCCAGCCTCAGGGCATACTCACATGCATCTTCTTCCTCTGCAAACTTGAACCGCATCTGGGCGATGTTTGCTAGCTCATCAAAGACCCACTGCTGAGGGCCTGCTTCCTTCAGCAGACTCAGAAACTGGAAGAGCAGTCCCATAGGTGCCAAACCATTCCCTGCATAATTCACCACCTTTGGATGCAACAGCTTGTTTGGAAAGCAGCAGGATCGGTGAGTTAGTCGGCAAACACGATGCTCAGGCCAGTTTGTGACACAGCAGATGACACAAAACAAGATGTTTTCTGTACTCCAAATGCCTTGTCAAGTGTGCTTACTGCCTGTAGAGGGTGTTACGATTCAAGCAGAGATGCATAAATAGCACAACAGCAGCGTCAACATGGACATAGCAGCAGTGTAAAGGCAAGACTGCATGTAAGCCAAGTGATCTACCATATCAGTAAAGTACTCCTAGGCATGTAGCTTGATAGTCACATTGGCAAGTAGTATAAGGACCAGCTTTCAGGTGAGTCAGGCAGTGTTGACTGGACAGAGCTTGCATACCTGGCTCAGCATTGAGACCAGCCTCAGTCAAGGTGATATGCACCTCAAACACATAGGCTGCAGTGTTCCTGTCGTATCCAGACTCGCCAACACCAGCACTCAGCTCACTGGCCCAGCCCTTGGCTTTGAGGGCACTCAGTAGAGAGCCCTTGCCCTCATGCCCTACCAGGTGAGAGAGGTACTCATCAGCTTTACTGCGGTATTCGTTGGTCAAGCTGGGTAACTGGAACAGGGCCATGACTTGATGACCTTCCTTCACTGATGGCGAGATTGTCACATGACCTCCCTACACAATGAGTAAGAATTCAGTCAAGCTCCAAGCGATGTTTCTGAGCATGTTGGATTGCATCAATCATGTGGGGACTCAGTGCACTGTTGTGAGCAGTACGCTGATGAAGCCAAAACTGACAGACACATCTTCAATGCATGCGTCAGCGATTGAGAGAGCACGGTACAGTAAATGCAGCATGTTCGGTTGATGCTAGCTCAAAAGTGAGCACAGCAGAAACAAACACAGAAGCACCCAACAGGTGGGGTTTGGCCTACTATATTACACAGCCCATGTCATGTGGCAAAGCAGGCAAAGCAGGTAAAAGAGCAAACAGGGGATGGGCAAGGGAAAGAGCAAGGGCAAGGGCAAAGGGAAGGGCAAGGGCAAAGGGAAGGGCAAGGGCAAGGGCAAGGGCAAGGGCAAGGGCAAGGGCAAGGGCAGAATGGACCTGATAGGGCATGCCGGCCCCAAAGAAGGTGGGCCGAGCTCCTTTGCCAGCTGGCACCGTAGAGAAGAGGTCAGAGACCCACTGCTCCAGCTCATCTGGCTCTTGTCCTCCAAGCACTACCAGGCTCATCCTCTCTGCACTGTACTGCTGCCTGCACACTCACAGTCCACTCATGTCATCACAGACATTGCTGATACGTTGTTAGACAGCAAGCATACTCACACCACTCAGACATTGCTGGTGTGCGTGTGCTTGCTGTCTAACAGTACATCAGCAATGTCTGAGTGGTGTGAGTGTGCTTGCTGTCCGACATTTCATCACTCGGACATTGCTGATGAACTGTTAGACAGCAAGCACACTCGCACCACTCAGACATTGCTGATGAATTGTTAGACAGCAAGCACACTCATACCACTCAGACATTACTGATGTGTTGTTAGACAGCAAGCACACTCACACCACTCAAGCATTGCTGATGTACTGTTAGACAGCAAGCAAGCACACCATGAGCACTGCTCTGTTGTCAGTGACCTGGCAACTCAATGGAACGTTGCGGAGCAGCATCCACCATATATATAACACCTGGTACAGATGCTGCACTCACTCAGTTGTTCATGCTGATCAACATGCAAGTAGATTTACAATCATTCGTGCTACATTTGTATATTGCTGCAGCAGCTAGACTGCGCTGTCAGCACAGTGTCATAGCACACCGCCGATGAAAATACTTTGCAGGCTCACAGGCCCCAAGCTTTGGTTGCTATGTCCCTTTGTTGAAGATTCATGTACCGCTTCTTGTGAAAACTATACCCTACCAAAAGAAATGCACAGCAGGAGATATGTGCACCAACCTGCACACATTGGCAAGGTTCAAAACAAGGATGGCGCACCTGTAGTACTGCACAAGCTCATCTCTCACAGCAACACCTCTGGCTTTGGGCTCATCGAAAAGGCTCTTCCTGTTGCCCCAGCTGAACTTGTTGTAGATGTGTCCAGATTTGGCTGTGTGGCACCGCAGCTGTGACAGACGGCAGCCATCACTCTGTAGGACTCCTATAACGCATAACATAGCTCTGAATGATGGAGGGCCCAGACACAAGAGTTAGCACTTTGTGAGACCTGGCATAAAGATCAGATGTTCCCAGACTTGGTGGGCTCTGCACAGCAGATGGGGCTGTTGGTACACTTGGGAGATATGTGGAAGGTGCCTTACCAGAGAATTCATTGTCTACAGCCATGACCTCTCGCTCCAAGGCATCGGCTTTGCAGAGTGGGTCAATGAAAAACTGTGCGAATCTGTCTAGAGCTCCATACAAGGCATTTGGCTTGACATCAAAGTGGTAATTGGTGAATTCCTGCATGGTTTCAGTTGACCTGTGAGCTTGAGCTTTCGGCACAAGCATGATTGATTGTGGCAATGGCAACAGTGGATGTAGCAGTGTAGCAGGACTGATGTTATGTACATGTAGCAAGTGATGTAGCAAGTGATCTCACCAGCTCTGTGAAGGCATTAGAAGATCCACCATGCTTGGTCAGGTATGAGTCATACTCGTTTTCGTCTGGATACTTTTTGCTGCCCATGAACAACATGTGTTCCAAGTAGTGACTCAATCCCTGCATTGTACAATCTCACTCTGATACCCAGCATGAACATCCAAACTAGGAGGATGTATCTATGAATACTGTGTATATGACCTTGTCCACAGGTGATGTGTGGACTGGTTTGACCACATGCTGCTTGCAAGCTGCAGACCTGAAGTTGATCAGGGTCCTTGAAGCTCCCAACACCTACTGCCATAGCTGCTGCTGCCTTCTTGACAAGAGCACTTGGCGCAACACTGCCTTCCTGTTCGCTTTGACTGTCCTGTAGAGACATTTGCTGCCTCAGTCCATGCAATTGTGGGCTATCTAGGTGCAGCTGGACAGTGATAAGCGGCCTTGTACCTCATCGTTCTCGTCGTCTTGACTACCGCTGCCGTCTTCAGACATGTCCACGTCTGACTCAGACCCGCCGCTGACTTGGTTGGCCATCTCTGGGTCGCTGATCAAGATTGCAAGCAACCCATTTGGCAGGGTGATTCGCCGATATAGCTTTTTGTCTTTCGGTGGTGTTGTGAAAACGACAGGCTTGGTATCACGACCAACTCCCGGTAAAGTGCCCGGTAAAGTTGTCGTTGTCGTTGCGACCATGCTGATCACTGTAGCTCTATCGGTACGCGCGAGAGGTCTGCAGGTCCGCTGCAGGAGCGGGAAACCTTGGCGTAGTAAGAGGCGACTGCGAAACGCGACACTCGGTTTGAATGATCGACACGCCAGTATGCAAAGTGTGCGACAACGAAGCAATGCAGCAGCCTGTTACTCAATGCTTGTACAAGCAAACCCGCAATGCAGCAACGGTCGCATGTGTCGGCCAAGCGGTGTTGACTGCAGTCTCGAGCGCACGTTGCGCAAGCTTCGAGCCGGCCCTTTGACCAAAGAAGAAGAAAAGGTGCATGCTTTGACCAGCTTGGCTGTAAAATCCATGAATGAATGAATGAATTGGCATCGGTTTGAGACTCAATACATTGAGAAATCGATCGTGATCTGGCAACAGACTCGACGTGAAAACGTCAGTCGATGCAGTAGCACAAGCGATAGCATCTCAGCATGGTGAAGGCAACCGTCAGTCTTGCAGCGAAGATTGGCAAAGGATTGGCCACTCCTGCTGCGCCCTCAACCACCGCAGAAGGCAAAGCCAAGGACTTTTTTCGTGAGGTGTTGTTGACCGCTTGATTGTGACAGTGTTTTGTGTAACCAGCAATCAGATAGCTCCAATAGAACCTAGGCTTCACCTTGCATGCCTGTTTTGCAGGTGTGTCGAATTCTGCCTTGGACTGTCAGCAACTACAAGCTAGATGAGCTGATCACTGTAAGGGATCTCAGGCGTAATGTAGCAGAGCAGTTCCAGAAACATTCCAAGGTCACAAACCCACAGGTCAGCACTAGGGCAATTTACACATCTCATGCTTCATGCAATTGCCACCAAGATAAGGGTGATGATATGTGTGAGCATGGGAATGCAGGTGGTAGACATCCTGATTTACAAAGGCAGGGAAGAACTGGAGGTGAGCAGTCTTGGCAATATGTTACAATGTCAGCAACCACTTCAATGACACTTTGCACAGCAATAATGGTATTTTGATGATTGCAGATGGTAGCCCTTCAACACAAGCAGCGGCATCATCTGGTAGGTTGATCAATTTTGACAGTAGCAATTCGACTGTGAAACCCATCACAGTGCAACTTTATGTCACCGCATCATTGTTTATGCAGGTAAATGACTACATCAGCGTCCCCGCAGAGCGCAAGCTTGACGCTGCAAGGGCCGCAGCAATCTCACCGTTCATGGACAGATTTTACCGCAACATGGATGCATATGGACGAGGATAGTCGTCCAGCAGAATCGTTGTGAGGCTCGCTGCATTGAGCAGCCTGCATCATGTGAGCATAGACATACCTTTGTTGTAGGATGCAGAAAAGGTATTTTGACCAGGGCTGCACTGTGCTCAGTAAGACTGCTTTCTCGTTGTCAGCACAAATCCAGTATGTACAAACAGTTATGTGGTTTTGCAGCACTGTGTAGCGTGTGTGCACTCAGTACTGGCATCATGTCAATGCCTTACTGAGCTCAGAGTCTTGGGAGGCTCATTGTGACAGCTTGCAGTTGCTGTCAGACTTCTTCGCCTTGGGGCCTTGACAATTTATTGCTTGTGTGATGCATTGAGGTGAACATTTCATTCTGCAAGTTACGAAAGATGCCATCGAAGCAAGGTCGAGTTTTGCTTCACAAACACCAAGCAGATTCGGAATTTAACACCGTCCAATCTATCACTGCGGTGTCTGCATGTCCATGTCATCTGTCATGGCAAGATGTGTTGGGAATGCCTGATAGAACTGATCATAGCAGAATGGCTCTATGTTTAGCTCAATCGCTGACACTGGGAATGGGATATCAAACTTGGACAAGACTCCTGGGTGAATGACACCGAACTTTCCTATTCGAACTTCACCCTGCCGACTGGAAGAGCTACTACTGCTGGCTTGGAGGTATATGTCGGCCTGCCGGCCAGAGAAGTAGGCATCATGGGTTTCATCGGAAGATCGCCAACAGTACCCACCATCTGGATACAGCTTTGCAAGCTTTCTGTTGTTGGGATCTTCCTGACCCACATTACCTGCAAAACATATCCTTAGGTGCAAAGCATTGCCCCAGAGTATAGAACCACAAGTGAGCTGTGAACTATGCAAAAGCCATGCTGGCCAGACATGACTCGAGGCATGCATGGTTGCTGCGACTGTCTGTGATTTGCATTGCACGGCTTCAACAGAGTATCATGTGCATACTAGCGACCAGCGAGGGGTTGCAGATGCATTACTGTTGATAGCATGTAATAAATTACCTTGTCTGAGAGGTATGCCCAGAATCTCCATGACCCTGTTCAGCAAGCCGTGAATAACTTCAAAGCCTGAGTCTTTGCTACAGTGCACTGCCACAAGCTGCCGCTGATTCTTGGAGCCAACCTCCTTGTCTGGCGCTAACAACACAACATCTGACAGCTCAAACAGCTTGATGGGCAATGCCAGATCCTTGTTGGCTCCAAGGGTCTTCAGAGCCCCTACATACGAACAGGATCAGAATGCGTACATAGGCAAGGTATTTTTTTCATGTTTCAGGCTTCAACAAAGCATTTGTGGAGAGTCCTGTTGGTACTGCTGCTTTTATACGGCTATGCAAGAACTCGCTGATGATCCTCATGGGCGGTATCGCCAACTGTGTCTTTGAGCTGTTCATGCCTTACACTGACACAATCAGTACAGCGCCAGCAGCGCTTTCATGCACAACTGCAAACAACAAGTGCGGCTGGCACTTCCCTGGTGGCATACCTTGCAGCAAGCTGGTTCTGCAGACCTCAAACTCTGCTGTAGCTGGGTTGCCTATACTAACAGCTGTGTTGCCATCATCCTGCCGTCTCAAGTACTCAAAGTTCTCTGAGCGCGAGCAAAGTGCCCAGGTCAGGATCTCAGTGAATCCACACATGGCGCATTCCACCCTGAGTAGCTCCACTAGCTGGTTCAAGGGCAGCTCCTTGCCCACTGTAACTGTTGCTGGCACACTCAAACCCACGTTGTTGTACCCATATGCAATTGCAACATCCTGCAGCAGAACTTCATCATTGTGGCTATTGCTGCCAAATTGACCAGGTACCTGTGCATATCAGCTGTCAGTGCCACATCATACAACCATGCCACTCATATAGAGAGCCTGACAGCCAATTTGAGGTGCTGCAAGTCGGCAGCTTCATCAGGTGAGTGCATGCATACTTGCAGCAAGTCAGGAATGATGTGCCCTACAAATTCCACCGGTCTGGCCTGCGCTGTATACTGCATTGCAGGCTGGCATACATTGCACAGTTGGACGCTGCATGCTGCCACTGCTGCCATCAGTTGATGTGTATGGTGGGGACCACAAAGTAGTTGAGCATAGAAAGAAACAGCTTGTGATGGCTTCAAACCCATGTTTGCTTGCTGCATGGTCTGCACCTAGCTGGTATGGTATAACAACTTTTGCTGCCAGGAATGCCTGGTTTGATTGAATCAGACCCATGACAAGGTAAAACTTGACATCAAAAAAGGAGCAGCATGTGGGTCTAGACTGACCTCCATGACATCGCATGCATGCAGAACATCGCTCCTAGTTGGAGGCACCAGCACTCGCACTTGGGAGC
>JAABUK010008335.1_pt1 | contig 14593 bp, 3 predicted proteins | sample 5559141 | NCBI WGS metagenome assembly JAABUK01 (sample SAMN10711869, study PRJNA513367) | rock metagenome | isolation source: Antarctica rocks | place: Antarctica: Victoria Land, Pudding Butte nord | collected 2016-01-03
TATATAGATATAGGAGATCCGTATACTCGACTAGTCGCTTAGATCGCTAGCCGCGCGTCCCTATCATTCTAGTAACCTTCTTACCGGGTCGACACCTCTTAGCTAATAGTCGACCTATCGACCTGTATTACTAATCTATACTAAGCCTCCGCTTAATAAAACCTATAGTTATAATACTATTCCTCCTTCCTTTTCTTTCTTTATTCTTAAAGATACATTTATATCTTTATATAAGACCTCTTAGCGCCTGAACCTCGCAGAGCAAGTTCTTCTTAGGGGTATCCTAGCCATAATTACTTATACCCGCTACGCCTAGTAATAGAAGGAGTGTTGGCTTTCTTCCTTATCCTAGAAGTATAGCGAGTGTATTCGTACTAGAAAGAAGTACGAGCCGGCTGAGCTAGTAATTAATTTCAGTAGCATTAATAGAGCTATAGAGAAGCTTAAACGGGAGGAGATTAAGACGGAAGCTACCTAGGAGGCTATTAATAAAATCACCCGTGTTAAGTAATTAAAGCTTAAGCGCCTAAGGACGCAGAAACGTTTCCTTAAAAAGAAGGAATAATAAATATTTAATAAAGGATTAGATAATATTAAAGAATTAAAGAGACTCAAGGATCTAGAAAAGGCGTAGGAGGTCTAGAACTACATTATAGAAGTATTATTAATAAAGGACTTCCTAAACGCCGATATATTCTTAAAGATACTTAACTAGCTACCTCCGGACTCGTTCTCTAACGAAACTATTATAGAAGGTTCTTATAATTCTTAAGATATCTAACTAGCTCCTAGGTATTTTCTAAGTCCTTATATTCTTTCTACTTAACTAGGTATTCCTAATCCTACTAGTCTAGGATTCTTTTAACTTCGTATTCTTTAATATTAGCCTCGAACTTCTGACTTTCTTAAAGCGGTGTTTTAGAGTCGGCTAATTCTAGTAAGGAGACATGGAATACTAGGAGTACTTTAGCGTCAGGTAGTAATTATAACTCGTAGTTAATAGCCCCCTTTAATTACTTAATTAAAAATAGTCTAACTTTTATATAGTCTAGTTTCTTACTTAGTCTCTTACTCTTCAGGTTTTTAATATAAAGGTAAACCTTATCCCCTTTCTTTAGTTAAGGATATATTTTTCTTTTCTTATTAACTCTAGTTTAAGTTTTAGTATTAACCTTACTAATAGTTTATTATATATCGCTATATAGTCTTTTTATATTAGATACTAATACCGTTGCTTTCTCTACCCTAGAATCCTCCCTTAGTTCTAGAAATAAGTTAGCGTATCTTCTATAATTTATAAAGAATAGAGATAGTTTAATTATATCTAATCTCTTATCATTATGTACTAATTATATTATAGGAAGTAGTAAGACCTAGTTATTTTACTTATAACTAACGTAGTACCTTAGGTATACTTCTATTATTTAATTTATGCGTTCTATCTAACTATCTATTTCTAGATAGTAGGCGGTTAATATTCGCAGCTTCATTCTAATTACGGCGATCAGAGTCTTCTAATAGTAAGACGTGAAGAGTCTATCCCTATCTAATATAATAGATTCAGGTATATTATAATCCCTTATCAGCTTATCTAATAGGATGAATCCTAGCTAATATACTTTATATATTTCTTTATAAGGGATTAGGATCGTATACTTTATTAATTTATTAATAATTACTATTATCAAGTTAAAGGTATCTCTTATAACTAGATCTTTTGATTTTAATAGTTTAATAATAAAGTCTATCGTTATATCCTTCTATAATATATCTGGAACTAGTGTAAACTATATTTACCTATATTTAGCGTAGCGCGTAGACTTATTTTACTAGTATTAAATATATATTCCTTAATGTATTTCTTAACGTACGTCCGTAGTTATAGCATCGTATATTCTCGTTAGAGAAGCTCTACCGTCTTAGAGATTCCTAGATATCCTAATAACGGATTATTATAGTAATCCTAGATTACTTCTTTAGTATATCTTTCAGGTAAGTACGTCTTCCCCTTATACTAGAGTAGCTCTTATCCTAGTTATTAATTCCTTAGCTATAATACTAGGTTATTATTAATATAGCCTTCCTTTAGGATTAGCGTAATATCCTGGATTATAATTCGCGTTATAGCTACTAAACTCTATATTAGTACTAATAATCCGTCCTTTTCTTATTTAAGAATTAGCTTCTTTATAATGTTCTTGGATTCTATATAATCTATACGCCTACTTAAGGCGTCCGCTTAACTATTATCCTTTCCTAGGGTATATAATATCTTAAATTTATACTATCCTAGTAGTTCTAATTAATAGACTTATCTTCGATTTAACTCCTTAGTTATAGTAAAGTTCAAGAGGTTCTTATAATCTATGAAGATAGTAAGTTCTAAATAACTCTTTATATATACTCTCTAATTCTGAAGTATATATACTACTACTAATAGTTCTTTATTATAGATATCGTAGTTCTATTCTACTACTAATATCTTTCGCGAGTAGTAGGTAACTAGGTACTATTTACTATCCTTTTCCTAATATAGACAGGCGCTAATTATAAGATCTAAGGCATCTATTTTAATACGAGTAGGTTTATTTACTCAAAAGGTATAGAGTACTAGTAGATTTTAATAGGCTTCCTTTAATATCGTGAATACTTTCTACTAACTTTATCCTTATTAAAATCTTTTCTCCTTCTTTATAATATCTATAAGTAATAGTACTATCTTTAAATACCCTTTAATAAACCTTCTATTAAAGTTCATAAATCCTAAGAAGCTTTAAACTAATTTTATATTATATAGTATAGGCTATTCCGTTATAGCCTTAATCTTTTCAGGGCTTATATGAATACCTATAGTACTTACCATAAATCCTAGGAATTCTATTAATTCCTTATGAAATTCGTACTTCTCTAGCTTAAGGAGTAATCTGGCTTATAATAGGTAGGTTAAGATATCCTATATATATTAGATATATTCTTCCTTAGTCTTAAAGTAGATTAAGATATTATTAAGGTAAGTAATCGTGGTATAATCTAGATAAGTTTAAATAATATTATTGACTAGTACTTAGCAGGTTACTAGTATATTAGTAAGTCTAAATAACATGATTAAGTACTTATAATATCTATATTAAGTCTTAAATATAGTCTTCTATTCTTCTCCTTCTTTTATTTAGATTAAGTTATAAGCTCCTTATAAGTTAAGCTTAATAAATATCCTTACTTAAGAGAGTCTATCCTATAGCTCGCTAATATTTAGTAAAGGATATCGATTCTTAATAGTAATATCATTTAACTTCTAATAATTAATATATAGCCTAAGCTTTCTATCCTTTTTCAGTATAAAGAGGATTAGATAACCTACTAGTAATTTAGATTCCTAAATAAATCCTTTTTTAAGGTTCTTATTAATATACCCGCGTAGTATAGTAAGTTCCTTTTCTAATAATATATAAATTAGTCCAAATATTAATTCCTTTCCTAGTTCAAGTTCGATCTCATAATCCTAAGATTAATATATAGGTAAAGCTTTTACTATTATCTCTTTTATAAAGAGATATATCTATTTCTTATACTCTCGTAGGATATTAGGAGGTTCGTCTTTTCCCCTAATAACTCTAGCTTAGTTATCCGGCTAATCCTTATTAATATACGCTAAGTTAGACCCTCTTCTAAGGTCGTCCTTCTTTAAAACTAAAGTGTAACAAGCTTTAACCGGTCTTTAGTTCTATTTCTTATCTATTATCATCCGCTATTAGTGTATAGGTTATATACTAGTAACATCTCTAGTATTTATAAATGTAAGTACTCCTTTTTTCTAGTTAATCACTAGATTATACTTCTTTAATCAAGGTATTCTTAAAATGATATAATAAGTAGTTATCCTAACTATATTAAAGGTTAGTTCCTTATATATAATAGTATTAAATTATTATAGGTAGCGAGTATATCTCCTCGTCTATCCTTCCTATTAATAGCGTTAACCTGTTAGCTATCTGTAAGTCGTACTATTCTTTCTTCCTTCGAGTTAGTAGGCCTATCGACTGTACTAAGTCCTAAGATGCAAAGTTTCCAGTTATTCCAGAATCTATCATCGTAATAGTTCGTTAACTATTGATTAGTACCGGTATATTCATATATATATCGTACTACGTGATACACAGGAATTACTTTGGGATTAGTATATTGATCTACTTATATCTCCCCGTGATATAAGAGATTACTCTTTTCCCTGTTTAAGGAGAAAACCGTACATTATTTTGATTTCTTAATGCTTCTTATATTTGTCATGCATATAAGTATACTACTCTAGTAGGTAGTATTCTACTACGTCTCAGCTATACTTTAACTGATTCCTGACACCGTCATGCTATACTGTAGTAGATCCTGGAAACTATAAGTTAAGTCGCTTGCTAGCTAGATACTAGTTATAACTATTACTTGTATAATCCTTCTAGATTATTCGTTTATAAGACGTACCTACTACCTACCTTCCTAGTTCTAACCGAACTTGGGAGTAGTACTTATAGTAGTCGTTAGCGTAGGCTATCTAATATATAATACCGTGTTCTAGGTATACTAAGTTAAATCGGTAGTCTTTAACGTAAAGCTTTTCTTCGTAATATGTTTTCTCTAAGTATTTTCCTTTATTTAATCCTTATAATGCGGTAGTATAAGATGGAGAGTTATCTAGAGTATCCCCGCTAAGTTTATAGCGTAGCGCCTCTTCTTCTAAGCTCTCTTAACTTTCTTATCTATGTTCTAAGTTATACTCTAGAACCTCGCCGTTATCTAAAGATTCCTATTCTATCTTCTTATCTTAAATGTCTTAGAGTTATTATTATAGTTAATCTACTTCTATCTAGATATTAATAACTAGGTCTTTTAGAATTTCTTCAAGTTCTAAGTCCTCTCGTCTCGCTAGGATAAGATACCTCGTGGTTCTTATATTAATATCCTAGGATGATATTTTATAATCTTTTAGATTCTTAATAAATTAGTATACTTTTTATATAAATTTAAAATAGTATTCTTCCTTTATAACTTCCTTTAATAGTTTCTCTACCTCTATTTACTCGTAGGTTAAGTCGTAGTTCTCTAGATCCTTAGAAGGTTTGTTATATAGAACTCTTCTTAGTATATTTAATTATAGTCGCGGTACTATATTCTTTAACTAATAGTCTCTAGTAAAGTAGCCCGGTTTATTATAACTATAATAAGTTACTACTTTCTTATCCCTTTTAAGCTACTTCTTACCCCTGAATTTTCCCTTATCTTATTTCTAAGTGAAGTCTAGTTCTATTAGTATATATTTATATAGGTCGCGTTATTAATACTACTATCTCCCTAGTCTATCGCTAGCGAAGATTCCTAATCGTTCTATTCTAGAGGTTCTACTATTATGTCGTTTCTCTATTACTAATTTATAGAGCTTGTCGTTAACCTTTATAACCTCTACTATTAGAGTATCAAGATTATTAATCTATACTCTAGTTTATATTAATTCTTCTTTAATATTAAACTTTAATCCGCGGTAGTATATTATTATTAGCGCGTTATTATCCTAGTCTATCTTTATTATATATTACTAGAACTTAGTAGAGTACTTAGTAGTAGACTTCTTCTAAGATAAGTACTAAATAACTCGTGTAACTACCTTATTTTTATTTAAAGGACTAAAGACTCGTCGTATCTTAATATAAAACCGTGTAAAGCTTTCTATTTAGTTCTAGATATAATAGTTATCTAGGTTATCTTTATCCTTAAGGTACTTCTTAAGCGAAGGATGAACCTACTTCTAAGCTCGTCCTCTTATATACGTGATAGCGAAGGCTGGCTACTATGCCGTTAATAAGGCCTATCTGTTAAAGGCAAAGTAAAGCTGAAGCTATATAAGCTAGTCTTTAAGCTTTTCTCTTTCGCCGTAGAATAAGTCAGGTCTAGTAACCTTAGATCTATCCTTTCTATCTATAATTAGGCGTCGTGAACTCTAGACGCTTAGGGGGGGGTCTCTACTTTCTAAGGTATTTATTCTAAGGATACTTAAAGTGTTACGGTTTACTCCGTCTATAGATAAGGTAGACCTATGATTAGTTCTCGTGAAGAGGAGTATCAAGGAAGTAGGGCAAGTAAGCTTATATTAAACAGGTCTAGTACAAGGTATTATATTCAGTGCTTAGGAGATTACTAGAATCATAATATAAGTTAAGTACGGAGCTCTTATCTACTTAGAAACATTGCTATCTATATAGATATAGGAGATCCGTATACTCGACTAGTTACCTAGATCGCTAGCCGCGCGTCCCTGTCGTTCTAGCGACCTTCTCACCGGGTCGACACCTCTTAGCTGATAGTTAACCCGTCGACCTATGTTACTAATCCGTGCCAAGCCTCCGCTTAGTAAAACCTACGGTCGTAATACTATCTACTTTGAAACATCGCTATCTATATAGATATAGGAAATCCGTATACTTACTAGATCGCCTAGATCGCTCGTTATACGCTCCTATTATTCTAGCGACCTTCTTACTAGGTCGACTAGATCGCTCGCTATACGCTCCTATCGTTCTAGCGATCTCCTTACTAGGTCGATAACTCTTAATTAATAGTTAACCTGTTAATCTATATTATTAAGCTATGCCTAGCCTCTTAGTAGTTTAGTAAAACCTATAATTATAATATTATCCCTCCTTCCTTTTCTTTCTATATTCTTAAAGATATATCTATGCCTTCGCCTAAGACTTCTTAGCGTTTAAATTTAACAGAGTAAGTTCTTCTTAAGGGTATCCTAGCTATAGTTACCTATACTCGCTATACTTTATAGTAGAAGGAGTATTGACTTTCCTCCCTGTCTTAGAAGTATAGCGAGTATATTCGTACTAGGAAGAGGTATAAGCTAGCTAAGCTAATAGTTAATTTTAGTAGTATTAATAGGACTATAAAGAAGCTTAAATAGGAGGAGATTAAAATGGAGGCTACCTAGGAGGCCGCTAATAAGATCGCTTATATTAAGTAGTTAAAGCTTAAGTATCTACGGGCGTAGAAGTATTTTCTTAAAGATAAGGAATAATGAATATTTAATAAAGGTCTAAATAATATTAAAGAGTTAGAGAGGCTTAAGGATTTAGAGAAGGTATAAGAAGTCTAGAACTATACCATAGGAGCGTTATTAATAGATAACTTCCTGAATATTAATATATCCTTAGAGATACTTAACTAGTTACCTCCTAGTCCGTTTTCTAATAGAACTATTATAGAAGGTTCTTATAGTTCTTAATATACTTAATAGGCTCCTAGGTACTTTCTAAGTCCTTATATTCTTTCTACTTAACTAGGTATTCTTAATCCTATTAATCTAGGATCCTTTTAACCTTATATTCTTTAGTCTTAGCCTTAAACTTCTAACTTTCTTAAAGCGATATTTCGGAGTTAACTAGTTCTAGTAAGGAGATATAGAATACTAGGAGTACTTTAGTATTAGGTAGTAATTATAATTTATAGTTTATAGCTCCCTTTAATTACTTAATTAAAAATGGTTTAACTTTTATATAATCTAGTTTCTTACTTAGTCTCTTACTTTTCAGGTTTTTAATATAGAGGTAAACCTTATCCTCCTTCTTTAATTAAGGATATATTTTTCTTCTCTTATTAACTCTACTTTAAGTTTTAATATTAACCTTATTAATAGTTTATTATATATTACTATATAGTCTTTTTATATTAGATACTAGTACTATTACCTTTTCCGCTTAAGCGCCTTCTCGCGGCTCTAGGAAAAGATTCGCGTATTATCTATAATTTATAAAGAATGATAATAGCTATATAATATCTAATCTTTTATTATTAAATACTAACTATACTATTAGAAGTAATAATACCCAGTTATTTTATTTATAATTAATGTAGTATCTTACGTATACTTCTATTATTTAATTCGTACGTTCTATTAACTATTTATTTCTAGGTAGTAGGCGGTTAAAATTCGTAGCTTAATTCTAATTATAGCGATTAGAGTCTTCTAGTAATAAGATATAAAGAGTCTATCTCTATCTAATATAATAGATTCAGGTATACTATAATCCCTTATCAGCTTATTAAGGAGTATATATCCTAGCTAATCTACTTTGTAGATTTCTTTATAAGGAATCATGATAGCGTACTTTATTAACTTATTAATAATTATTATAATTAAGTTAAAGACGTCCTTTATAACTAGATCCCTTGATTTTAGTAGTTTAATAATAAAGTCTATCGTAACATCTTTTTATAATATATCTGGAACTAGTATAAATTATATTTACCCGTATTTAACGTAGCGTATAGACTTATTCTACTAGTATTAAATATATTCCTTAATGTATTTCTTAACGTACGTCCGTAATTATAGTATTATATATTCTTATTAAAGGAGCTCTACTATCTTAAAGACTCCTAGATATCCTAATAAAGGATTATTATAATAATCCCGGATTACTTCTTCAGCGTATCTCTTAGATAAGTATATCCTCCCTTTATACTAGAGTAGTCCTTATCCTAGTTATTAAATCCTTAATTATAATACTAGGTTATTATTAATATAACCTTCCTTCAGGATTAGCGTAATATCTTAGACTATAATTCGCGTAGTAGCTACTAAATTCTGTATTAATACTAGTAATCTATCTCTTTCTTATTTAAGAATTAGCTTCTTTATAATATCCTTGGATTCTATATAGTTAGCTCGCCTACTTAAGGCGTCTACTTAACTATTATCCTTTCCTAGGATATATAATATCTTGAATTTATATTATCCTAGTAATTCTAACTAATAGACCTATCTTCGGTTTAACTCCTTTATTATTATAAAGTTAAGGAGGTTCTTATAATCTATAAAGATAGTAAGTTCTAAATAACTCTTAATATATATTACGAGCGGGGACCTCTAGTCCTAATACTACGCCTAGCAAGGGCACTTTTCGTAACAGTCAAGTGGATTAGTTATTAAACCACTTGAACTATAGTCAGGTAGATTAGTTATTAAACTACTTAAACTATACCTCTTGACAGGATTTCATATATCTATATAGTAGCGATGTTTTCCCGTCTAGATAAGAGCTTCGTACTTAACTCATGTTATTAACCTAGCTATCTCCTAGACACTAAACATAATACTATTATACTAGACTAGCCTAGCACGAAGCCTACCTACCCCGTCCTTAACACTCCTCTCTAAGAGATTAATCCTAGACCCTAGTCGACTCCTAGATAATAGAGTTATAATACTTTAAGTACCCTCAAGATAAGTACCTTAAGATGAAATCCTATCCTAAGCGAGTAAGGACAGCGACCTCCTACTCGTAATAAAGATGATAAAATTAGGGTTACTAAACCAGATATATATTACGGAGAATAAGATAAACTAGAGAAGTAGCTATTATAAGTATAACTATATTTTAAGTTTAATACTATAATATAAGTTAAGTAACCCCTTTTTACTATTTCCTATTTAAGAGGGCGAGCCTAAGAGTAATCCGCCCCTCTATTAAAAAGATACTTAGAAGACCCCGACGATGATAAAAATAAAGATATTAAAAGATAGATAAAAAGCTTCTTAAGGTTCCGCGTTAAGATATAATGAAATTTTAGACCTTCTAATGAAAATAACGTCGCGGTATAAGTAATATAATATCTTACCTAGAGGAAGTTAGTAGTAGAGTACTCTACGCAGTTTTAATAGTACTTAGCTCGAACCGATTAGGACGATAAAGCACTTATAACTATATATTAAAGAGGACTTAAGGCTAATATTAAAGAAGAACTCATGCGAGTAGAAGTAGGAGTAATAATTAACGACCTTAAAACTCTTATAAAGACTATAACTAGAATCGACGATAGACTCTATAAGCTAGCTATAGAAAAATAATATAATGGCAGCTTAATAGGATTTCAGCTAAGTGGAAACTTCGGAGGAGGTTTCTACGTAAAGAAAATGATACACCGTGATCCCTATAGGTATATGCCTATAGAGCTCGACTTCACGCAGTAAAAAGGAAAACCCAGGGGGAAGAAGTAGTATAATAGGGATAAGAAAGTAATACTTTACTATAGCTATAATAAGCTGGGCTACATTACTAGGAACTATAGGTTAAAAAACATAGTATAATAACTATAATTAAATATACTACGAAGAGTACTACTTAAGAAGAGTAGACCTTCAGAAGATCCGCCTAAGGTAGAAAATAACGACGAAGAACTTAACGCAATTATATATAATTTACTCGTAGCATTCGACACACCTAAGGCAGACATCAGAGAACTCTAGTAGCGATATAAAGAATTAGAAAGGGAAGTCGTTAAGAAAGAAAAGAATATCATGTAGATAGAAGCACGACTTAAAACTATTCAAGATCGACTAAGAGAACTGGACTCTAACGACGACGGTAAGGATCAGAAGGAAAAGCCTGATTAAGGACAAGGGATCGAAGGAGACTCAGACTAGGACTACATAAGTACTAGCGGATTATCAGAAGAAGAAGAAGAAGTACTACGCTTCGGACTAAGTAACTCCGCACCTTATGCCTCCGCGTTAACGGATCAATAAAAAGATGACTCTAAGGAATAATTAAAATCTTATTAAGAGAAAGTTTCGGATAAGTTACTGATATAGGAGTATCGTAACGATTTAAACTATCTAGAATATAGAGTTATATACTGGAGCGCTTATATAGATAACTATTACAAGACTTATTAGGCCGTATAGACTTACGAAGGACGGACGCTAATGACTCCCGCATGCAGACACCGTGACTGGAGAAACTATCAGAAATTAGACTGCACGTGGCATCTAGCAATAAAAAGAGGACAAAGTTTCTTTCCAGGATATAATAATAAGTGGCATCAGCACCTTTATACCTACCTTAGGCATGAGATAGATACTAAGGAATACCACTTAACAGAATGATACGCATGCTTACACGACTAGTACTAGAAGCATATGCGTTAAAAGAAGATTACTAAGTTTCTCCCCGATTTAGGAAAAGAGTAATCCCTTATACTATAAGGAAGTACGAGGAGATCAATGTTATAACCCTAAAAACACGACATTTATACTCGACAGATTACGAGATACACGTGAATGTACTAGTATAGATTAATAGGATAAATACTATTACTATAATAGATTCTAGAGTAACGGGTAACTTCGTTTCTTGAACTTTAGTATAGTTAGCGGGCTTACTAACTCGAAAGAAGAAGGAGCTATATAGCTTATAAATGGCCGACGGGTTAGAACTATTAATAGGAAGTGTAGACGAGGAGACTACCTCGCTATACCTTATAATTCAACGCCACCGTAAGGAAATTTCTTTAGATATAGTTAGGATAGCCACTTATTATATCATTTTAGGAATACCTTAATTAAAGAAGTATAACCTAATAATTAACTAGAAAATAGGAGTACTTAGATTCAAGCGAACTAGTATTATCACTAGTATCTACCCTATACGCCGATAGCGGATAACGGTAGATGAGAAGTTAAACCGAAGACCGGTTAAAGCATATATTACTTTATCTTCAAAAAAGGACGACCTCAAGAAAAGAGGATCTAACTTAGTAGGTACTAGTAGAGGTTAGTAGGGCTAAAAGGAAGCTAGAGTTCTTAGAGGAAATGATAGACCTCCTGATATCCTATAAGAGTATAAGAAATAGATATATCTCTTTATAAAAGAGATAACAGCAAAAGCTTTACCTATATACTAATCCTAGGATCATGAGATCGAACTTAAATCAGGAAAGGAACTAATGTTTAGATTAATTTATATATTATTAGAAAAGGAACTTACTATACTACGCGGGTATATTAATAAGAACCTTAAAAAAGGATTTATTCGAGAATCTAAATCACTAGTAGGATATCTAATCCTCTTTACACCGAAGAAGGATAGGAAACTCAGGCTATACGTCGACTATCAGAAGTTAAATAATATTACTATTAAAAATCGATATCCCTTATTAAATATCAGCGAGCTACAGGATAGACTCTCTCAGGCAAGGATATTTATTAAGCTCGACTTACGAGAAGCTTATAACTTGATCCGAATGAAAGCCGGAGAAGAATGGAAAACCGTATTCAGGACTCGATACGGACATTACGAGTACCTAGTCATGCCATTCAGACTTACTAACGTACTAGTGACCTGCTAGGCACTAGTCAACAATGTTATTCGAGCCTATTTAGATCGTACCGCGATCGCCTACCTCGATAACATTTTGATCTACTCTGAGACCAAGGAAGTATATATCTAGCATGTATAGGACATCTTAACTTGCCTGTCACAAGCGAGATTACTCCTTAAGCTAGAGAAGTACGAATTCCATAAGGAATCAGTAGAATTCCTAGGATTTATAGTAAGTACCACAGGCATTCGCATAAGCCCTGAAAAAATTAAGGCCATCACGGAATAGCCTATACCACACGACGTGAAATCAGTTTAAAGCTTCTTAGGATTTATGAACTTTAATAGAAGGTTCATTAAAGGATATTTAAAAATAGCCCTACCACTTATAGATATAATCAAGAAGGAAAAGGGATTTTAATAGGGACCTAGTTAATAGAAAGTATTCACGACATTAAAAGAAGCCTGTTAAAATCCACTAGTACTCTATACCTTTCAGGTAAATGAACCGGCTCGTATTGAAATAGATGCCTTAGATCTTGCAGTCGGCGCTTATCTATATCAGGAAAAAGATGGAAAATGGCATCCAATTACCTACTATTCGCGAAAGATGTTAGTAGTAGAATAGAACTATGATATATATAATAAAGAATTGCTAGCAGTAGTATATATACTTTAAAACTAGAGGGTATACGCAGAGAGTTATTTAGAACTTACTATCTTCACGGACTATAAGAATCTCCTTAACTTCATGATAATGAAGGAGTTGAATTGGAGGTAAGTCTATTAGTCTGAATTACTTAGATAGTATAAGTTTAAGATACTATATATCCTAAGAAAAGATAATAGTCGAGTAGACGCCCTGAGTAGGCGTACCGATCATATGGAATCTAAGGATATTATAGAGAAGCTAATTCTTAAATAAGAAAGAGACGGATCGTTAGTACTAGTATAAAGTCTGGCAGCTACTACACGAATCACGGTCTAAGATATCGCGCTAACCTTGAAGGAAGGCTATATTAACGATAACTTAGCTATATAGCTAAGGATTTAATAACTAGGACAAGAGCTCCTTTAATATAAGGGGAGGACATACTTACCTAAGAAGTATATTAAAGAGGTAATCCGGGATTACTACGATGATCCTTTATAAGGATATCCGGGAGTATCCAAGATAGTAGAGCTCCTCCAATGAGAATATACGACGCCACGACTGCGTGCGCATATTAAGAAATACATTAGAGAATATATTTAATGCTAGTAGAATAAGTCTGCACGCTACGCCAAATATAGGCAAATATAGTTTGCACCAGTTCCAGATATATCATGGAAGGATTTAGCAATAGACTTTATCGTCAAGTTATTAGAGTTAAAAGATCTAGTTACAGGAGGTACCTTTAACTCGATAATAGTAATTATTGATAAACTAACGAAGTATATAATCCTAATCCCTTATAAAGAAACGTATAAGGCCTATTAGCTAGGATTCATCCTATTAGATAAGCTGATAAAGGATTATAGCATACCTGAATCTATTATATCAGATAGAGATAGACTCTTCACATCTTATTATTAGAAGACTCTGATCGCTGCGATTAGGATAAAACTACGAATGTCAACCGCCTACTATCTAGAAACTAACGGTTAGATAGAACGAATAAATTAAATAATGGAAGTATACCTAAGATACTACGTCAGTTATAAATAAAATAACTGGGTCTCTTTACTTCCTATAGCATAATTGGCACTTAACGACAAGAGATCGGAAACGACTGGACTATCTCTATTCTTTGCAAATTATGGAAGACATGCCAACTTATTCCTAGAACCAAGGAGCGGTTCTAGGGCAGAAAGGGTAACGGTGTTAACATCTGATATAAAAAGACTATATAACGATATATAGAAGATAATCAGCGAGGTTAATACTAAGACTTAGCAACGAGTCAATAAGAAAAGGAAAATGTATCCTCTACTAAAGGAGGGGGATAAGGTTTACCTCCATATAAAAAACCTGAAAAGTAAGAGGCTAAGTAAGAAACTAGACTATATTAAAGTTAAACCATTTTTAATTAGGTAAGCTAGAGGACCTATTAACTATAAGTTATAGTTACTACCCGACGCTAGAGTACACCTAGTGTTCCATGTCTCTTTACTAGAACCAGCCGACTCTAAAATACCGATCCAGGAAGATTAGAAGTATAAGGCTGAGACCGAAGAATACGAGGTTAAAAAGATCCTAGAGTAAAAGGATTAGAATTACCTTATTAAGTAGAATAACTACGAGGAGTTAGAAAGTACCTAGGAACCTATTAGGAACCTTAGGAATTATAAGGACCTTTTATAGTAATTCCACTAACATCGATAAGACTAGACCAGTTGAAATCCTTAGGAACTTTAACCTATTCTGAAAAAATATTGAAAAGGAAGTCGCTAGGATCAATTAT
>JAABUK010008337.1_pt1 | contig 14592 bp, 7 predicted proteins | sample 5559141 | NCBI WGS metagenome assembly JAABUK01 (sample SAMN10711869, study PRJNA513367) | rock metagenome | isolation source: Antarctica rocks | place: Antarctica: Victoria Land, Pudding Butte nord | collected 2016-01-03
TATAAATAATCTAATATCTCGGTAATTAAGAGTAGTAAATATTAATTTTTAATTATTATTATATTTAAACCCTAGTAATCTACGTAAAGATATAGTTTATTATTATTTTTAAATATTAAAAAAAAAAAATTAATTAAAGATATTAAATAACGGATCTAACCCTTATAAAATAAAGATTCTAAATAATACCGTAGCTCCGATAATTTAGTTTAAAATAAATTATAAAAAGATTTATAAAGTAGTTTTTTATTAATTTTTATTTTAATAATATAATCCCCTTATTTAAAAATAAATAGGGTACTCGCTTTTTTATTAGAAAAAATATTATAAAACTTTATAAATTCTTTAAGAATCTTTAGGTTAGGAAGTTCTTCCTATTCGCCTTACACTATTATAATATATACGACCGCGAATATATTTGGTTTATTTTTAAAATTACTAGTAAATTTAGCCGGTTCCTTAATTTATAAATTATTAAAATTAATTTTAAACTACTATTAATCTACTTTAAAATTAATTAATATTTTTAATTAATATAATTTAGGTATACCTAGAATAATATCTAAATCTTTAAAATCTATAGTATAGAATAAAGTATTATATTTATATTCTTAATTTTAACTATCGACTATTTAATAATCTAATTAATATATATTATAGTAATATATACTTTACCCGTTAATTACTTTAGTTAATAATAAAGTAACGTTATAAGGTTCTAAATCGTTTTTAATAATAAACTATTATAAAATTAAATTAATCTATACTTTAGAGTTAATTAAAGTAATAAATTATTTAATTTTATTTTAAAAAGTAATCTAACCCTTAAAAAGAATAAAAGGGTATATCTCTATTAATTATTTTTCTTACCCTTCTTCCGAGGCGTAAATTAAGTTTAATTATTTTTTATTAATACCGCGCCGACGTTTATAACTAGTTTATTTATATTAAAATATTTAGGCTTAATATAGCCTTCTACTTTATAATAATAATAAATAATCTTATTATATAAAGAAATAATAATATTAACTTTACGTTTATTACCCTTCTCCTTTAAATATATTTATTTAATACTATCGCCGGCGTTAGGCTTAATAATTCGGTCTATTATAAATTTTCCTTTATTAGGGTTCTTTAATTAGGAACCCGAATTAAAATTAAAACTACTTATTAATTATATATACTTTAGATTCTTTTTTTATATAATAATTTAAATAAGAATTTCTTCTCTTTAAATAAATATACTATCGGTATTAAGGATTTTATTTTTAAATTTAAATTTAAATTTAATTAAAAAGAAATTTACCCTATATTTCTTTAAAAATAAAAATAATTAAGTCTTTATTTCTTTAAAATAAACCTTAAATAACGATATCTTTTAATAAAATTATTACTTCGCTTCCTCCTACTTTTTATAAACGAGGAGACGGCGGTTAACTAAATCCATTATTAAATTAAAAAGAAACTTCTTAAAAAAATTAAATATAATACTAGTTAAATTATATAAATCGTAGTACTTATATTATTACGTTAAAGGGTTACCCTCTAACGAGTCTATATAATATATAATCTTTAAATAGTCGGTAGTAAAATATTTAAAACTAATTAAAAATTTAATATTTATATCGCGGAATTAGTATAAATATTTACCTTCGCTCGTATCTTTATAAAAATATATTTTATTAGGGCGTAGTATTTTCGCCCTAATAAGAATATCCTTATTAAATATAATTAAACTTATTATTATTCTACTAGTAGATATAATAATTAGAGGACCTCTACTATAAATAATAAATTCTACTAGCGCTTTATTAGCGGGCGTAGAAATAATAGGATTATATAATTTTTAATTTTTAATTTATAATACCCCTAACTCTTATTATTATTTAAGGCGACGGTTTTCTTTTTTAATAATTTTAAACTATATATTTAAAATCTCTTCGGGGGTAGTAATACCTTCGAATTTATTATTATTCTTATAGCGGGGGTTATCGGAGGGGGTTTAATCGATATTATCGTCGCTAAATTCTTCTAGATATCCTAAAATTAAACCCGATATTATAATAATAATAGGTTTTTTCTTTAGAAAGGTTTAAAAGATTAAAATTATAATACCTAAAACTACTAGCGTAGAGTTAATAATTTAATAATAATATAAAAAATATAAAGTAATTACGGGGTTTATTATTAAATAGTTTTTAAATCCTAGATTTAATAATAGAATTAATCTCTAAGGATTTTAATAAAACGGGGGAATATTAATTTAATATAAAATTATTAAAAGTTAGAATCCCGCGATATTAAGACTAGAACCCCGTATCGATAAATAATAATATTATAGAGGTAGCGGAGCGTAGGCGTATATAACGTACTAGCGCCTTTAACGGGGCGTAGGCGTATATAATATACTACTACTTTATATTAAACTAGGCTAGGAAATTCAGAACCGACTTATTAATATAAAAGCGATAAAGCCGCGAGCGCTACGGAAGTAATAGTTAATTAACGATTTCTCGGAGTTAGAATAAGAAAAGGTATTAAAGATTATTTTAAAAAAAGCTACTAAATAGATACCTAAACTAATAATAAAAATTAAGATTTCGATAATAGTATTTATAAAAGTTAAATTTATAAAGGTTAAACTAAAGCGCTTTTATAAAATACTATCGTTTAATTTTATCGAGTAACTAATATTAAAAATAAGGGTAATATAAACGGATAAATTACTAAATTAAATATATACTCGATAAAAAGACTTTAGAGCGGCTAGAAACTTCGATACCGATTTTATAAATAAGTAGTAATATTATAATATTAATTACTTTAATAAATATAGCTTTTATTTCGTTAATTTTTTTAGAAAATATTATAACGTCGCCTAGCCCGAGTAAATATAGTAAAATAAAGATATAATTAATAGCGATCCGAAGATTATAATTAAATAGTCTTTAATATATTTATATAAATTATAGAAGAATTTAAATAGCCCCGTTACGTTTAAATCCCGTAGAGGACTAGTATATAAAGAAAGAGAGGTAAATAAAGTAGAGAGGAATAAAAGTAAAAACTAGATAAATAATATTATAGTTATAAATAAATAATAAATAGAGCTACGAATAATAAAAATAGTTACTAATAGTATAGAGAGGATATCTTTAAGGTTATAGAAATAATTTAATTAATTTTAATATTCTTAGTTTTTTTATTATCCTCCTCCGTCCTATTAATAGTAACCGTTATCGTAGTAATAATAGTAATAGTATCTAGCCTATTTATTATCGTTTTAATTAAAATCTTAATTCCTTTAACTCCTTTAACCCCTCTAGTTTTTATATACTTCTTTATAATAATTAACTATTCGCTCTAACTCTTTAGGTATTAATAAAGAGGAGGATAAAATTATAAAAAAATTCTTTCGCTAGAAGATAAATAGGGTACGTAATAAGCGTAAATAAAACCGGATATATAAGATATAGTAAATAGTAATTAAGTAGATATAATAAATTAACGATTTAAAAGGGATATCGGATATAGTCTTATTTATATATTATATAACTATAACGAAGGGGATTCTTAATAGAATAACGTAAAAATCTAGGATTAATTTAAAAGTATTTAAACTTTACTAGCGTTAGGCGTAAATAATTTAAAGTCTTCTAACTTTAACGTCGGTAAATCGAAAACCGGCTCCAGCGGCTCGGGGTCATTAGGTAAGCTGCCTCGGGCGCCCGAGGTAAACTCGGGGCGCCCGAACGGCCCCGAGCGCCCGTTAAGCGCCTACCGAGTACCCTTTAAGCGTTAAATCGCTCGACGGGCGCTCGACGGGCGCCCGAGGCCGCTATAAGATACGCGTCGGGCTCCTAACGAGCGTAATTTAAGCCCGGAGCTTTAGGGGCCCTAGCCTTAAAAAATCACGTGATTTACTACCTAAAATTTTAATATTCTATAATCGCCCCTATCGACGGTAGCGACCCCCCGGAATTACCTTTAACGCCAGTAAGTTTTAATCCCCGGAATTAATCGATTCAGGCGAAATCCTCGCGGGGGTAATGCGCAGGCCATACGCCAGGGCATACGTCAGGGGTTTATAGGTACGACAGTGATAGTTAAGGGGTAGCGACAGCGATAGGATCATAGAATACGCTATAGCTATGAATGGAATAGGGCCATAGCCATAAATAGAATAAGGCCATAGCCATAAATAAGGGCCATGGACGGGGGTCCAAAGTTAGTAGCGTACCCCTAATTTAGTGCCCGTTAGTGGCGGTTTTAGGTTTGCTCGGTATACGCCCGAGTAGCCTTAGGCCCCTTGGCTATATACCTCGGGCGCCTATTGAGTCGGTAGATAGGTATCGCGTTTAAGGCTCCTAGGGCGCCCGTCGAGCGCCCTAAGCCACGATCGAGCCACTTTTCGTTTTGCCGACGAAAATATAAAGGATAAGAAAAAGAGTAAGAAATAAATAAAATAAAACTAAAGAGCGAGAGTAAAGACGAGAGTAAAGAAGATAGGACGATAAATATTTTATAGTATAAATCTAATTTTTATTTATTATTTAAAATCGATTTATATATCGCCGGTTAATATTCGCCCTTCTAGTTACTTTATATTAATTTTAAATATATATCCTCTAATACTATACCTAAAGTACTCTTTTATAAAGCGATTATACCGACTTTTATTTACTATATATCGTAGGAAATCGCCAAAGGTCCTGTTAAATTATAGTTATAAATAGTTAAAATATTATTTAAACTATATTTTTAGAATATTAAAACTTAATTTAATCGAGTTAAAGTCGGGTAAATAAAGAGGGAGGAAGTAAATATTATAGTCGTATTCCCGGATAACTTCTATTATTCGGGGGTAGTAATAAAAACTAGTATTATCTATAATAATTATACTTTTAGAGGCTAGGAATAAGTTATAATAAAGAAATAATTCGTTAACGATTTATTTAAAAAACTCGTTTATATTAAACTAGCCTTTCTTAATAATAGTATAAAGTAGATAATTATTAATTATATAAATAGGAAATACCCCCTATAAGTAATTTTATTTTCGGCTAGTATAGTAGCGAGCTAGGCGGTTAACTAGTATATATACTCGATATCGCTAGTCTATAAATTCGTTAAATAACGATTTATTAATAAATATTAATTATTTAATAGTAAGGTAAAGTATTTATAACTTTTAATTTATCCTAAATTTTATATTCTACCTATACTCTATATATTACTTTAATTTATTATTTATCTATATATATTTTAAAGTCTTAGAGATTATTAATTAATAAATTTAAATAATTTTTTTTTTATCAAAATTATACGAGTTCCTTTTATAGTAAATATAGTCTTTTATTAAAGTACTTCGCTATAAAATCTTCGGTTATTTAAGTAATTTTATTAGAAATATTTTTAAAACGAAACTAAAGCCGAAATAAAGACCCGTATATAAAAAGATTCTACTTTATATTATAAATAACTCTCGTATTATAGTGAATCTTTAGAGCGATAGTATTAGGGCGCTAGCCTAAAAGTAGGAAACGGAGGATATATATACGTAGAGCGGGGAGGAGAGGGCCAGTTATAATTTTTAATAATAATAACGTTAGCACTAATGTTAGGGCTATATATAACTTTATAAATACCCGTTTTAAACGTTTAGTAATTACTATTTTAATGGTTGTTAATATCTCTGCCTATTTGCTAGTAATTATGGCCCAGGTGCGGGGAGCAAAAAAAAAGAAAATGCCAAGGAATGCACAGCTTTCTGCACACGCTAAATGCCAGGGGCACGGTCACGCGACGCGTACTTCCGATAAATTTCCAACCCGGGTTTTCACCCAGCGTTCACTATTATGATGCAGCAGGCGAAAATTACCTCTCCTCCAAGCTGGTCTTAATATCTAGACTACTTCCAGCTCTGTTCGTACTATGCCCATCGGTAATCCGCTTCGGCCGGCTTTCACCAGCCGGAGCGCTCGGAAGTTGGAATGAGGAGCGGGCAACTCAGAGCGAAGCTAACGTGCGTATTTACATCTTGCGAATTCTCTTACGTTTTCGTTTCTGTCGTTCGCGGAGTAGGATGCTACGCACGAGCAATGTGAATTGGGCGTCGGTAGATGCTAGGCTGACCACGCGACGACGCAGATTAAGGCTGATCGTGGCGAAAACGAAGACGTCCCTCTCAACATCGATGAAGACAAAGGAGGATGAGAAGAGCGAGCGTTGTGAGGATAAATCATGATGCCTAGCGTCACAAATAATAATGTGGATCGACTCTGACTGCATGTACGCTGGTTTGTCGCGGTGCAATTGGATTTTACAGTAGTCGAGACATTTTCATTTTATTTAGAACTCCCATTTCAAATATATAGAGTCAGACTTCACTCATCGCCGACGCATTTTCTGAACGGAAAGTTTTCAGAAAACAACCGGCAGCTCAACGATCCCAACGTCCATCGTCGGCGGCGTATACTTGACCTGGTCCAACGGTATCGCAAGTTTCAAGCCTGGCAGTTTCTTCCACAACGTAGCTAAAGATACAACGATTCATTAGTCCAAGCATTCTTTCATTTGTAAAGTAAAACATACTGCAAGGGATTTATCATAACATAACATACCAAAAACCACCTCGAGTTCTGCTCGCGCCAGCAACTCAGCCACACATCGATGCTGGCCGTAGCCGTATCCGAGCGCCTGTTCTTTACCGCGCTTGCGGTGCATGTCGAACCTGTCGGGGTCGGGAAAGACTTCTTCGTCGCGGTTGCCGGATTGGGTTGCGGCGACGATGCCTTCGCCTGCTTCGATGTTCTGGAAGCACGTGTCAACAAATCAGAACGAGTTTTGGAGGATGGAAATTTCAGTTGAACTTGGGATCTGGGATCTGGAATCTGGGATTGGGAGGGGATGGGCAATTGAGGGACGTACTTTGTCGCCGAGTTTGATGTCAACTTTGGCCACCCGCCGAGTCGCCATCGCGGATGCGGTGTGATAGCGACAGAGCTCTTCGACGAATTTCGGGGCGAGAGATGGGTCTGCTTTGAGATCTTGGAGTTGAGTGAGGTTTTGGAGTAGAGTTACGATTCCCTGTGATGGAGCAAATGAGCACATCAGATTCTGGATCATTCATGGATGCATTTGAGAAGGGGGATTTTGAAAAAGGAATTCCTACTAGGTTGATCATGTTGACCATCGTAGCGTTTCCGGCTACGAGAAGTAGGAAGGCAATCTGGATAGCGTCCGCCTTCTCGATGTGTCCGGGTTTAAGCTATAATTGAGATATATGATATGAGCAGGATATCCAGGGCCTGCAGAAAAACGGATACGGTACCTGTTCGACCACCAATTTGCTAATCAGGTCATCTTTGGGCTCCGCAAGTCTCTTGTCGACTAACTTGCCAATATAGTCAAGAAGTTCCCTAATTACCTCGGAGAAGCGCCGTTAGCTAATGTTATATTGATGAGTACCTGACTTGGAATTGAGAGCGACGTACTGATTGGCACTGGACGCCTCGGTAGCAGTCGCACTTCCATTGCTTCGGATTGCAGCAAACTCTGTGAGTCTCTGAAGATCTTCGAGCGGGACTCCAAGGATCCCATAGATGATCTGGCAAGTCAGTCCGTCAGCAACAGGAGTCGGCATTTAAAAAGGAAGAAGAAAAGATCTTAATCATTCAGTGCTGGAACGAAGCTTACATATGAGGGAACAGGCAGAGAAAATTTCTCGATAAAATCAACCGGGCCACCTTCTATGCGTAGTGTGTCCAAGATGCTATCCACAGTCCTCTGGATATGAGGACGCATAGCATTGACATGTTCATGCCCAAACACCGATGCAACCATGCTCCTACGCACTCGTCAGCTCGTCAGCTCATTAAATCCCCCATCAACAACCACCGTTCCCCCAATACAACGATCTCACCTACAATCCATCCTTCGCAGATGTCTCCTTACTCACCTCTGTTGCATATGCTGCGGCGGATCCATATCCACGAATGTTGGCTTATTCTTCGCCGCAAGCTTTCCACCTTCGCTGAGCTCCGGAAACCCTGGCCTCGTGCGCTCCTTGGACAATCGGTCATCCGTCAAGACCATACATATGTCCTTGTGTTTGACGACTAGCCATGCCTGGCTGCCGTCCCAAAGCTCGACTTTGGAGATTGGCTCGTGCGCCCGCAGATACTCATATTCAGTAGGCGGCTCGGCACCTTTGGCACAAGCGAAGGGGAATCTGCGGAGAGCTGGGGAGGATTGTCAACGTGCGTGGTGAGGAGGGCATGAGAAGACCGGGAAGCACGTACTAGTGGTGGTGGACATATTTCTGATGCTCTGGGAGAATGGGAGAAGGGCTCTGGGAGAATGGGAGAAGGGAGTTGATTTAAAGGCAAACATTCTGTAGCAACAATGAGAGGGACAGAGACTTGACATCATGGTGGTCTTATACAAATATGTATATATACTCATACATGTGAGAGATTGCTAGGCGGATTTTAGAACGTAGCGAAAGAAAGAATTTGGGAACAACACGCCACAGTGGGATGATAAATTGAGGGGTTTTGACAGGTTCGGAATTTTAGGTTAAGATCTACTGTACCCATTCGCAGCTCCTAACCGAATAAGACCAAAGCGCACATCCACAAGGTTATGCCAATTAATCGTAACAAGACATAACATTACTACGGCATGACCACTTAATATTGTGCCAAATTATAGCGATTATAGCGAAAGTAACGAACTGTTTCCGAGGACGACCATATATCGTAGCATTGTACGAGATCTGATAGGAGACAGCCCTGTATGATATTTCCTCGAGAAGGCTATTATCAATGCCCAACCAAGCCCAGCTCGCCGAGATCGGGTCGGTGGCCGGCGGCAGTCTTCCCAACAGCCCGCTCCTACCAAGCAAACCCCAACGGGAACCGTGACTCTGCAGCTCATCGCGTTGAACGAGCTCTTCGAAGTTGCATATTTCACCGAGCTGTTGCACAACATCACAACGAATGTGCCCGGCTATGATGTATCCAAGTACAATACGACACATGTTACCGAAACGATCAAAGCCATCATGAAGGTAAGAATCTCATGCGCTCTTTAATTCACTCAATACGTCAATACCGTTTTAACAACACTTTAGCAAGAGGAACTGCACGCCCTCGGCGTCAATGGCATTCTCAAGAGCGCAAACCAGACCCCGTTCACTCCCTGCCAATACAAAGCCCCAGTCAGTGACTTCCTAAGCGCCATTACCTTGGCGCAAACATTCACCGACGTCGTCCTCGGAGTTCTACCCATGGCACAAACCGTTTTTGCAATGGATGCAGGCGATGAGACACCTCTGGTCAATCTGTTCGGATCGGTCCTCGCCCAAGAGGCCGAGCAAGTCGGCTGGTTCCGTTCCGTGCAGAAGAAGATCCCCTCCGCTGCGCCGTTCCTGACGACTGAGGGTCCAGTATTCGCTGTATATATTCTCTCATCAGATCTCCTTAGCCAATTCCCTCAACGATTGAAAATCCATCGCTGACGCAAATGCCAACGCAGTACACCTTCCTCCAAATCGTCATCGTCCCCGGTTCCTGTCCCGCAGAACTCGCCACCGTCAGCAAAGCCGTCCCAACATTCAAGCCTCTGACCGTCGTCAGTAAAGACCTGGCCGCCAAGAACGAGACCGTCTCCTATAGCGTGCCCGGCACTGTCTCTGCGTCAGCAAACTCCGTCGTTTATCTCTCGGGCCAGAATCTCCCGGTCACGGTGCCTATCTCGGACGTGAGCTCTAGGAACGACAAGTCGTATTTTAGCGCTTCGCTCCCGTTCCAGAGCGCTTCGCAATTTGCGAAGGGTTTGACGATCGCGGTGGTTGTGGAGGGGTGTGGAAAGTAGTTTACTAATTCGAGTAAGGTTGCTAGTACGACTGTTTATAGACCGGGGATTATTGAGATCGATTAGGTAGTTTTAGAAGGGTTAGTGAGGTAGTAGGTATATATATAAAGATAAATATTATCACGCTCTTTACTATTTATAATCAAAATCAACGAAAAGATAATCCTCAACAACCTCCTTGTCAAATTTCTTATTTTCTTCTATAAACTAATTATTAAAATAACCTATAATCCTTTAGTAACGCTATGAACTCGTCTATATTATAATAATTAATAAACGATACTAAGGCGCGAATAGCTCTAGCTCTATTACGCTAAGAGTAATATCGTCTAAAAATACTATATTATATACGTAATCTCCTCGATAGGAAAGTACTAGAATCTCTTTTTATACTCGAATAGGACTCCTATTCCGCCAAATCCGTTAAGTTAATATATCGATTAGGTATTACTATTCCGCCCCGATAACCGGCGATAATAAAATTACCTCGTTTTCTCCTACTACTAGTAGGATCGGCCCAAGTCTATATTATCGCTAACGACTCTCGAAGGAGAAACGATAATTTTTAGCTTAAGATATACGTTTTCGAAAAATCGAATCGATCGGTACTATTATACGAGGAGCTTGTCGTAGTATTATCCTTTTATAATTAACGAGGTTTCCGAGGATATTATTCTTAACAAGTATATAACGAGACTAAATCGTCGACGATAAAAATTTACTAATTAAGGTTCTTATTATATTTAATAAATAATAACGGATCGAAAAAGACCTAGACAATATATACGAAAGAAATAAAATATATTAAATATTATAAACACCCTCGCGATATTCTAAATAATATTTATTTTTTAATAATAGTATTAGGGTCGTTATAAATTACTTTTAATATTTCTATTTTCTCCGCTTTAAATACTTCCCGCTTAATACTATATTTAATAGTTTCTAGTATATTATCTACGGTAATTTTCGGCGCGAAGTATAATTTCGTACTCTTTTAAAATACCCCGGTCCGGATAAAAATCGAATATTAAGTATTTTCCGATAACGGCGATTTATTATATTTATTTATATTTTTAATATTTAATTCTAGAGTATCGCCTATAAAGTAGACTATCTCTAACGGTTTATCGATATTATAGGTATCTTTCCTCTACTATTATAATAACTAGGTAGCGAATTAAAAGGTCCTAATCTAAAATTTATTAAAGATCATAGATATTAAATTTTTACTCGTAAAGACTTTATATATAGTTTCTATAAAAATATAGAGAGTATTTATATTAAAACGAGTTAAGTCGTAGGAGGTAGACTAGATAATATTATTATATAAAAAATAAATCGGTAGTCCTTTATTAAAGATCTTAAATCTCGTTTCTAACTAACTATTTTTCGATATAAAAAGATTTAGGATAATTTATTAATTACTTATTCATTCTCTATTATTTATAAAGACGAATATAATTTCGATTTCTTACTTCCTAAAATTACGAGTTTATAAATAGTTTTACTTTTCCTAAATAAATTTTCGAAAGAGTATAGTATATTTATTATTTTTAATAATATCGCCCGATATAACTATATCCTTAAAGTTATAAATCTTTATAATATACCGGTATTTATCGCCCTCCCCTCCTACTACTAGTATTATTTTATATTTCTCTACTATTTCTTTTATTAATATATAATTATAGATAAATTAATTTAATAAAACTTCTATTTCGAGTTACCGGCTCAAGTCGAGATATCTCTTTTACTCTATTTTACCGCCGTTATTAATAAGAAAAATATAAAGTCTATTAAGTTTTGGCGAAATAGAAATATAAAAGTAATATTTTCCCGGTTTATATTTTAATACCGAATTCGTTTAAGTTATTCAAGACCTTTATAGTTTTTATTATTTTAGAAATTAACTTCCTACCTCTAATTAAAACCCTATCGATATCGAAAATATACGTGTATATATTTATAATAGTAGTTTCGGGGGGGGTTTCTAGTGAGTTTAAATTATTATTACTCGAACCGAGCTCTACTATATAGTATTTAGCTATTTCTATTTCTATAACTATTACTATTTTATAAATATTACTAGGCTTCTCTATATACTTTAATAATACTATAATTAATAATTTTAACTATAAGTCTTCGAACTTTATTATTATAGAGGAGACGCGGCGGACTATAGGCCTCGACCTAGACGAGAGAAAATAATTTTGAGTTATTATCGTCGCGGTTAACTCTAGTAGTTATAGGAAAAGGACGAGAGATTTTAAATAAATAATCTAGATTAAGGATCGTTTTTAACGAAAGTTTAAAATTAGAAATCTAGTTTAGGGCCGTAGTCGGTTATTAAAAGTAAAGAGTCCTATTTTATTATATATCGGAGATCTTAATTTAATCGATCGATCGATAGTTTTATTTTAATACTCTTGAAAGTACTAAATTTTATAACTAGACCCTAAATTAATAGGAATAATTACTCTATTAAAATATTTATTATCGACTTTTATACGTATATTATTAAATTCGTTATTACTATCGTTATCGCGATTCGAGGGCGCTAGTAACAACGAGTTTTCAATATAAATTATATCGCGTGGATTTAATACTATTACCCGTGAAGATAAAAGATTTATATTATAATTAATATAACTCTTCTTTAACTAGTTATCCTTAATTTATAATATTAAAGATTTAGTAAACTTCCTTTCTCTATATATACCTAGAGATACGGGTCTTAATATACGAATATATTTTCACGTAGGCTAGTAGAGAGATTCTTAGATTATTAAGAGAATTGAAATATAATTATAAAAACGGTCCGCCGAGTTTTTAAATCGTAGATTTACGCCGTAAAAACCTAGTCTATAGTAGTAATAATAATCGAGAAACTACGATTAATATTAGTTTCCTCCGGACCTATTAATTTATTTATATTAAGACTATACCTATTTTCTATACTATTAATAAAATTGCGCTTTACGTAGAGGATAATAACGATATTTACTACTAGTTACTCGATATTAGCGAGCCGAATCGGCGTTTAATTCGCTATCTAGCGATTAATTAAGCGTACGATATTGAGATTAATTCTAGACGAAAAAATGTCCTTGGAATTATTAAGGATATAGATAAGATAACGCGTACACCGGAGGAAGAAACTCAACGATGTCGCGGTTAACTTATTGAGGTCGTATAGTATATAGAAAAAAAATCCGTCGACTTAATTACCCGAATACTTTTACTCTTTACGATTAATTAAACCTTGACTAGCCTTACCCTCTATCTTCTAAAAATAGATACTAGAGATACTCGGGACATCCTCAACGACAATTTCTATTTTACTAAGAAAATCTTCTCTAATTATATAAGAAATATATATACTTCTATATCGTAGGCCTTAAAGAATATAGTAGGGATTAAAAGCCTCACTTTTAAATACACGAAGAATATTCGACTAGCCGAGGAGATCGTTTAGGATATCGGTATATAGGAGTTAATTATTATAGTTTATTTAGAAAGAAAGTTACTAGGGTTTAACGAACCCGAGCGACTTTATTAATTAAACCGCGGGTAGAGATTTAAAGGCGTAAAAGTCTTTAAGAGTTTAGTTAAAATTTAAATTATTACTATTTATTTATCGCCCTTATATTATATAGTAAGTTCCGGTTAAGTCTTTTTATAATAATAGTTTTAATATTAACGAGTCTAGCCTCTAGTTAAATAGACTCCGATCGCTTTAATAAAAAACCTTCTAGTCTTCTCCGAGTTAAAGACTTGAGCGTAATCTAGATATTTAAACTAAAGTATTTCAAATCTAAATTCTATCTAGGGCCTATCTTTCCACGCTTTTATATTTTCGTGGATTATTTTAATAACGGTCGCCTTTTTATCCCCGTCCAATATTCGGGATATATAAGAATTAGCGACGGGTCCTTCCGATAAAATAGTAATAAAATACCATTTTATAACCTTAATATCTATAATAAAATCTTTACTATTTAATATAATTATTATATCTCTAACTCTTTTATCGTCTACTTTATCCCTCTCTAAATCCTTTTTCTAAATTATATTTTTACTCTAGAAAAACTTTCGTATTAAAGAATATACTACCCCTATATTCTTATTTCCGAAATACTATAACTAATACTCGTTCGCTCGTATAGGCCGGCGGGTAGTGAAATTATATACAATATTAAATAAATAGAGGAGAAAGGAGATAGAATTAATTAAAATAATAGAACCTATAAATAAAGTAGTTAGGACGGATTTAAAAAAATACGTAGTAATAATAAATCTATAGAAGTAAAAGACTAGGATAAATCTATTTTAGTCGTAATATTTAATAATTACCTAAATCTCGTTTATTATAATATTCTTCTCGAGCGCCGGGTAAATTATACGTGAGTTTATAAATATAATCTCTAGTATAATTAATCTAACCTCTATATTATTTGGGTTAGTATCTTTAATATTATTTAAATCGCGGAGAAAATTAATATATAGATATAACCCGACGCCGATTCTATATATAAATAATATAGGTAATTTAATTTTAAATAAATATAGTCGATGTTAATAAATAAAGTATTTAACTAGTAATCGATACTCTAAAAATAGAGTAAAAGGGCGGAAGGGAAAGATAATAAAGAAATATAAAAAATAATTATAATAAAAACGAAAGCTATAATATAGTATTAAATAATAAAT
>JAABUK010008338.1_pt1 | contig 14591 bp, 19 predicted proteins | sample 5559141 | NCBI WGS metagenome assembly JAABUK01 (sample SAMN10711869, study PRJNA513367) | rock metagenome | isolation source: Antarctica rocks | place: Antarctica: Victoria Land, Pudding Butte nord | collected 2016-01-03
ACTATGTTTGCAAGAAGATGTATCGTTGTGCTGCAGGAAGCTGGCATCATAGTTGCACCTGCACATGTAACACATCTGGCTGCATCTATCATCCTGCCTGCATTGTTCATCACAAGACCAGCGGTTGCATACATCACTGACTTATTCCTCAAACCCTGCATGCACGCATCCAAGTGTTGTGTTGTTTGCAGGCATTCCCTTTGACAGTCAAGCTTCACTTGCTAGACCTGTCCCATACCATCACCTTTGCCTGCCTGCCAAGCCTGGGTGTTGTCACAGCAGAGGCTGGTGATCAACCTGGCAATGAGCTGCTGGCTGCCCTGTTCAAGGACGACTCTGGTAAAGACACTCCAAACATGGCCAACAAGTACTTGGAGGATGGCTCTTTTGTGTTTGACACCAAAGTAACTGCCAGGCCTTACAGGTAAGCCTTCCTGCTCCGTCACAACTTGGAAAGAGGCAAACAAGAAAGTCTGCAGAAAGTCAGCATGTCAAGCAAAACAAGCCAAGCACATGTCAGCTGTTCACCAACTCAAAGCATAGCCTGTCCATTTCCACTCAGACAATGTCTAGTCATTGCTCTTGGACATACAGCATGCAGGCAGGCAGTGCTGACTGCAGCTGTCTATGTCATGTCATGTCATGTCAATCTGTGTTCCTCTGCCTCCTTGCGTTTGCCTGTTTGTCTCTGCCTCTGTCTCTGTCTCTCTGCCTGTGCCTGTGCCAATGCCCTTGTCTGTATGTGTGTCCCCGTCTCTGTCTGTGCCTATGTCTGTGTCTATCTGTTTCTTGATGCGTCAGCTAGCCTGCTGGACAGCTAGAGTCTGCGTGGCTGAGGCGTCATGAGCAGTGCAACTGCTTTGCCAACGCTGGTCAGACGGCATGCCATAGGCCGGGACACTGTAAGTCTCTCTGTGCATGGTGTGTAACATGTGCATGTGCTTGGCAGGTGGGCCCAGTGGTTAGCTGGGCTGGACTTCCTGCCGGCACTGCCTGCTGGCTTGTTGGTGCAAGGGAGTGTCAGTCAGGAGACTTTGCAAGATGCAGTGAAGAGCTACAGCAGAGAGCGGCGGGTCATACACATCCTGACCACGCTAGTCAAGCAGGCAGAAGATGCATCTGAGCTAGGGTATGGCCCTATGCCAATTCCCATGTCATGAGTGTCATTGGCCCACGCCTTGTTTTCTGTTGTTCAGGGTACGCTGCCATGCGTAATCAGTTGATTTGTGACTCAGAATCCCCCACTGCACATCTCTGTTGTCTGTTGGCCTGTTGTGTGCACCATGCCATCATCACTCCACTGCATGCAAGCCCAATCACAAGCTCAAAGACAAGAAGTTTCGGTAGCGCTAGTCCTATGCAACAGAGCGTGAACGTCGCAGGCAGCAACTGTCAGAGCTAGGCAAGAAGCGCATCCCACTGCACTTTCCCACCAGGCTCTTTCAGCATGCCCCTGAGGCCAGTCTGCAAGTCTGGCAGGAAATGCCCAAGCAAGCCTGGCCAGCCTCGGTTGCTGCTGTCAAGCCCCGGCCTCCCTCTAGTGCCAGTAAACCAGGTATGCCCCTGTCACCAGCTCAATCACGACTCTGCTTTGCGGCAGCATGGCCAGAATGTTCATGATGGCATCCCTTGACTGCTGACGACAGTGCCAGTAAACCACGCGCGCCCTTGCCATATACTGAGGGACATCCCTGAGTTGAATGTGGAACTCATTGATGCCCACCTGCAGCAAGAGTTGCACTGGAACGAGCAGATAGATTGCAAGGTAGATTGGAGTGGCGAACAGCTCAAACACGATGCTGCTTTGCGGTACCGAGGCAAGGATGTGTATGATGGCATCTGTTGATTGCTGATGACAGTCAACTGTCAAAGGGTTAAGCTGCTGTCCATAGCTGCAAGCTCGTCTGTCTTTTGATAGTGTGACAGCAGCAGCTGCAACAGCATGTCGCCAATTATTGCAGGGATACAAGCTTGATCGTGTTGGATAGTTGCTGCATCTTGGCTTGCTATAGTGTTTTTGGAAGCCTTTGGCTGTGCTGCAAAGTGAGTTGTCTTTCATCTACAGTAACTGTTTGGTTTGTGGTGTTTTGGCTAATGCTGGTGGCAGCATGAAGCAAGACTTTGCTGGGCAGGGTATGGCAAGGTAGCCAGAGAGCATGCAAGCAAAGCTGTTGATGCACGCATCTGAGGTAGAACGACTGGAGTGTGCATATGCCAGCATGATTGTGCATTACGCAGATGTAGCCATGCAAGATGCTGAGGAAGATGAGGAAGGGGAGCTGGCCGATGCTCCTCACGCATCCGTTGATAATGTCAAAGCAGAGGAGGACACAGGAGCAATGGAGATAGATGCAGATTCTGCTGGCCAGAGTAAGCGTGTCATCTGACCTGCGACACTCCACTGCATTGTCTTGACAGGTTGAATGTCATTTGCTGCTTTAGTGTGATTGTCTTTTCTGTATTCGTCTTGATTCTTTCATCACTTTGTTATTGCATTTTCAATCTCTGTCACAGTCTGAGGCACAAACCCTGGAACGAGCCGCCTGTCACAGATCTGCACAGTGTCCACAACCCCAACCTGCAACAGGTGTCGTGCCGACAACATGGCTGGCTTCAGTCGCACAACCGGCTGATTCCACAGCACATGGTGTTTTCTTTTGCAGCAGGCAAACCCCTTCACGCTGCCCTGTAGCCCCACAGGCATTGTGCCCTTGACAAGTGGTCACAATAGGTATCCACCACAACTCTGCTGTTTCCAACAGCATTTGATGCGGTGCAGATGGTCACAGAGAAGGTTCAGGGCAAGGGCAGGGGCAGGGGCAGGTCCCAGAGCCCCTGACACAAGCAGATGGGGAGGGGCACATCAGCTGGGGCAAAGCAAGCCCTGATGCCACCTTCAAGATGTACAAGATGATGATGAAAGCCTCCAATGGTTGGCAGCTTGATGGACATGTGAGTGTCTCAGGCAGTGCTGCTATGAGAGAAGGCATGGCACCTTTAGGGCTGTGCTGATTGAATTGTTTCTTCAGTTCCATTACTTATGATCATCATCATTCTCGGCTGGCAGCGTTCACCAATACAGGCAAACAGGCTGCAGATGGTCCTAGGTGCTCATCAAGTCCGTTCCAAGGATAGTAATAAAGACTGCTGACCAGGGTTCCCTTGTGGTGTGAGCAGGTGCAAATCTACAGCAGCTATCCAGCAGTAGCGCCTCAGGTCGTGGTCACTGCCATCAAGGAGGGCTACTTGCCAGCAAGGAGTCTCAAGACAGGTCGCCCTCAGCGACAAGAGCTGTCACACCAGGAGGTTACTGCTGTCCAAGAGCAGGTGAGATGTTGCTGCTTTTGCCCGGCAATTTTCATCATGTTCGTGACAGTCTACCAGCACAGCAGTCAGAACTGTTCATCGTGACCGTGAAATTTTACCTGCACGGCAAACGATGCTGGAGTATCATTAGATATTTTGCAGGAGGAGCGATTTGTGCATATCACTTTGCGTGTTTGTTTTTGTGCTCACGTAGCAGATTGGTGCTTCGTGCAACAAATGTACTGTACACAGTAGTTTTTCCTCTCATGCGTTGCCTATGCATCAGGACTTTTCTTGGTACGCCTGCCTGACATGATGTGCCAAACGCTTTTGTAGGTCAACAGGAACCTGCTGTCCAAGCTGATTGAAGATGAACAGAGTCATGTTTTGTCGTACCAAATGACGCAAATGCTTATCTTGCTAGTGGAGCACACCAGAAGCAAAGGCCCTTTGTCAGCTACAGCTGCACTGCCTGCTGCTTCTGCAGTTGCCGGCGAGAGTACAGTCATGTAGTCTCTTGCCACCTGGTCTGGGGCTAGACAATGCTGATGTAATGTGGAGGATGTGCACATTGAGCAAACATGATATATACCGCGACGCATGACTTGGCAGCAGCATCCTTCTGAGATTGGTACAATGGCTGTTGCAAATTTACTGCTAATTCACCCTCTGTCAAGAGAACATGCTGCACTGTTGCATATTTATGCAATACATGCTTCCTGGATGAAGTTCCAAAAGGGCGAGCGTGGACCGGCCTCACGCCCTACTGTAGGGCGATGCGTGTCGCAGCATGGCTCAAGCTGCGTTGCTGCAGAGCCCAAACGCTCAAGTTACAAAGCAGGTGCTGCATTTGTGGTTGCGTTGATGAACGCACCTGAATTAGGATCGCTGAACTCGTAAGCGCGTAGGCGCAGCATTGCTTGTGCTCAAGAGACGACTTCCCATCGTGATCACTGCAATAGCAGCAGGTACAACAGACTATGTTGTCGAGGCTTGTGCCGCAGCGTTACAATATTGCGGCTGGTTTCCTCAAGCCATTTGCTGCGCGTGGCCTGTTCAGCCGAACAGAGTGCTTGGCTGAGCACGACATATCGATCGATACGTCAGCCCTGTCTAGACCTGAAGCGCATAATCATGGCAAGCTCCCAGGCAAAGAGCCGGAGACAGAGATGGCAAAGCACATCAAGAGCCTCATCCGAGTAAGGCACACCTACCTTATCTGTCTAGTCACACGGCCATAATGTCTGACAACCTAAGGTATTGCTTGCAGTTTCGAGGGGGACCCATCACGTTGGCGGAATATATGTCGGTAAGGCACCGCTCTACAAAGCGATGCCTGAGACACCAGAGACAATCTTTGACACAGTGATGCCCTGCAGGAAGTGTTGACCAACCCTCAAGCCGGCTACTACATAAATCGGGACGTGTTTGGCACAGATGGCGACTTCACCACCTCACCAGAGATCTCACAGCTATTTGGTGAGGTAATGGAGCTTTTGTTGCTTCAATCCTACGTGTTCTCATGCTCACTACGCCTGGTAACCATGCAAATTGGCAACTTCATGCATGGCAGCTCGACAGTTGGCTGTGACCTGTCGATGGGCAAAAGTGCTCATGCATGCTTGCTGTCACTGCTAAAACCATTCTTGGAGATTCATCCTGGTTTCAACCCATAGAGCCTGACTGTGCTCTGCCAGCTGACATTCTTTTAGCAAGCAAAAAGTCACAGGCTTTTGGTTCCAGCACATCTATATCTGCATGTGCTTGCCCACAGCTACTTGCACGCTAACCCTTCACTGTGCTTTGTATATAGATGATAGGAATCTGGTGCCTGACTGTGTGGCAACAGTTGGGCAGTCCCAGCAAGATGAGGCTGGTAGAGCTGGGCCCAGGGCGGGGCACTCTCATGGCCGACCTGCTGCGGGGAACAGCCCCCTTCAAGCCCTTCATATCAGGCCTAGATGTTCATCTTGTTGAGGTGAGCCACATACACAGTTGCAACAGGCTGTTACCACCTATGGGTCGCCGCAGTTCTATTCATGTAAATGCCTCCCAAAAAGGCACACAGACTGCAATTCGACTGCAGTTGGACACATTTGAACTGCAATTTAATCTTGGACCCATTTTGTCTGACAGTGCTCCTGTCTGACCTATGATGTCTGTGCTTGAAGCTGCAACGAGTCTGCTGCACACAGCTGTTTGTCAGCATGCTGATCATCTTGCCCACATCCACAACATCTTCACAGGTAGGCTACGCAGTTCCAAGTGCATGTTGTGGCTCTTGTGGCCTAGCTCAGCTGTTCTTGACTGACCTGTGGCTCTTGTGGCATAGCTGAGGTGTTCTTGACCAATCTGTGGTCCCTGGCCTGCAGGTCAGCAAGTTCTTGCGACTGCAGCAATGGGACAAGCTTCATTGTCGTGGCCTACCAACAGCTACTTCCAGCACTGCAGAAGGCCACCAGACAGGCACAGCCATGCCCTCTGGTGTTCAGGTAGACTGACCACCTCAGTTGTCTGCTGCTGTGCTTCCCTGTTCCCATACACATGGTGATCATGTTGACGATTGCATCAGCAGCATGTGATGGTACGCAAGCTAGGCAATTCTGACCTTGGGCGAGTCATCAGCCCCATTTGCTGCAACGCGAGATAGAGGGAAGAAGTCTCCAGTAGCTGCCACATGCCCGTTCCAGTGACGTGCAGCACAGCTCATGATTTGCACTCATGCACACCCTCTCTGCAAGCATTCTTCATTCATGACGCATGCTATCTTGGCCATTTTGCTTACCCTCAACTTTCTTAGCATTGCTATCAGCATTCACCTGTGCTGTCGCCAACACGAGCTCTGCAAACAAACACATGCTGACTGTAGAACTGCTGTGGCATTGTGACAGGTGCACTGGCATAGAAGCCTAGACGAGGTTCCAGATGATTTGCCGACAGTGTACATCGCACATGAGTTCCTAGACGCCCTGCCAGTCCATCAGTTCCAGAAGACAGAGCGAGGCTGGTGCGAGAGGCTGATTGATATAGCCAGTGATGATAGTCCCTTGCACTTCAGGCTGGTGCTGTCCCCACGGCCAACACCAGCGTCCAAGCTGCTGGTTGACAGGAGACTTGGAGCATTGCCTTTCGATCAAAGTAGGCCTGCAACAGGCTCTTTGCTTGCAGTTGATGGGCAGGCTGTACCTGCAAGTGGTGAAGGACAGCCAGCATTCCAGAGCAGTCTGCTCCACCTGCCTCTTGCGCTGTTGATAACCACTTCATCCATCACTCATTACTCACTCACTCACTCATTCAGTCACTTGATCAGTCAGTCAATTAATCGATCAATCAAGCGAGCAATCAACTGATTGATTGCTTGATCGTTCAATCAACTGACCAATCAACCAGTTGATGTGTAGATGTGCTGGTATCATTGTCTACAGGACTCATCGTGATACTAAACAGACAGTTACTGAGCCATCAACACTCAGCACTCAATTGGGTTGTTCTTTGCAACTTCATGAGGCATCCTTTGTGAATCATTTTCAGCTGTTACAGCAGCATGTTTTCGATGGCTGCGTTCTTGTGAAGTTTGCTGTCAGGCCACCAAACACGCCCCCCCCCCCCTTGAACTTTATAGAATGTGTTTACATTGAAGATGCCTGAGTTTGGATTCTTATGAAAACACCATTCACATTGCATCGTGGCAGTGCAAAGCCACTTGTCTTGTGCTGTTCTGCAGAGGCAGCCATGAAGGGTCTTGAAGTGAGCCCACAAGCCATGAGCACAGCAGGGGATCTAGCCAAAAGGGTGGCCACCCATGGGGGTGCAGCCCTGCTGATAGATTACGGCCGTAACAGACCGTACCCAACAAGCTTACAGGCCATCAGGGAGCATCAATTCTGTGGGCTGCTGGAACAGCCTGGCAAGGCTGACCTCAGTGCGCATGTAGACTTTGCTGCAATCAGGTAGACTCAAAATTTTCTTGTCAATCTGTAAGTTTTGTCAAGTATTGCGGAAGAATTTATGATGCTTCCATATGTGAGTCCTTGTGCATGAAAATCTACACCCTTTCGAGTATGATCTATATAACAGGATGAAGATTTGTGTCATCCAGGCTATTATAGCACAAGAAAGTTTACTTGTTGTGAGCTAGGCTTTGTTGTGCAGTAAACAAAATCGCCGTTGTTGGTCCTTCAGCGCCTGATGTTGTTAGTCCTCAACTACTAAGCCTGTGCTGGGTATGCATAGGACCATGTGCCATAGGCTATGGGGCCACACTTCATATTTATTTGACTACCACAACGCTACAGTGGGTAACAGGCTGCCACCGAGTATTGTTGAATGGTGTACTGCTGTTAAAACTCTGCAGTGCCTGAAGGATCTTGTTATATTGTAGACTACCATGATGCTCTCTTGTGAGCCAAGTATTGTGTTTAGAAGCATCAGCCGCAGCTTTGATACCTTCCATGGGCCTCATCAAGCTTCATCAACCTGTGACATTCTGCACAGGACATGTTGATGTTTCTAGACCTGTGAGTGAGACACGATGAGTTGGGTGGGTGACTGAATGCAGGCAAGGTGTAGGGGAGTCACAAGCAGCTGCGACGTGTCATGGCCTCATAAGTCAGAGACAGCTGCTTCAAGGCCTTGGCATTGAGGCTCGTCTGCAAGCTCTCCTCAAGACTGCAGATACAGAAGAAGCAGATATGCTTCAGACCGGGTATTTGAGGCTAGTTGGAGGAGGTGCTTCAGCAACAGCTTCTGTACAAGGGGATGGCAGGCAGAAGGGACAGCAGCAGGATGCGCAGCCCGTACAGGAAGGCATGGGCCTGACATATCAAGCAATGGCCATTACTTCAGAAGATGCTCCTGTTCCTGTTGCTTTTTGAGAATGATCCCCAGGATTTCTTCACATAACATATTGAGTCAGTCTCGCTGCACGATCAGTTATCATTCATACAATGGTGTGTACCAATATTGGAGAACGAAGTGTGCAATGGTGCAGTGAACTACATGCGGCATGGTAATGTCTCATGCTTGTTGCTGACAACAAGCCTGCCCGACTTTCATTCATGTATACCTCAACCCTAATGATGCTGGTAGCATGTGGCATATGCCATGTGGCACATCCCTCATGCCGCCAAATTTGCAAGATGGCTGGTCTCGTACGAAGATAACTTTGCCCATGACAGAGACATGCATCGGCCTGCGATGTCACCGTTGTGCCTTGTTTGCCTTGCAGTAAGACTGTGCGTCGTGACGTCTCAGTACTTTCACCCAAGTTGGTGGCGTAGATACGGCCTAGATCAGGTCACTTGCGGCCACGCACGGCACTCGAGCCAGCCTTTCATTGGCAACGATGCCTTCTTCGACGTGGCCAATGTCACGTATAGTCCGGGATCGAAGGTACACACGTTTGCAGGCGTGAAAATATTCCTGCACCCCAAAGATGTCAAAGAATTCAGCAAAGCCAGCAGTTCCATCATGAAGCCATTTGTGCTCATCACGCGCAGCAACCTGGATGAGCTAGTTCCCTATCCTGATAGCGACAGGCACGCCGAGTACTTATCAGCCTACACCACCATACTCGAGCATAAGCAACTGGTGGGTTGGTATGGGTCAAACAAAGTATTACAGCACCCCAAGCTCACTGCATTGCCGTTGGGTCCGAAGTGGCAATGGCAATCTACTGACTTTCATGGCGAAGATGAGAATAAAGGTCTGGTGTCCAAGCTTCTGAGCTACTATGCCCTAGATGTTATGTATAATTTCTACGGCAAGAAGAGGGACCGGCTCATATATCTGAGCATGACAGAATCATCATCAGACAATGCCAACTATGCACCTTGGCGCGGATCCAGGCGCAAAGCAGCGCAGGCTTTGCGATCAAATTTCCCTGCAGCTACTGATTCGGCAACCAATGTTGGGAACCAACCAATGATCAGCAATGTCAAAGGCTGTGGAGGCAGGCTTGAGCTGGAGCAGTACCTGATTGAGTTGCAACACTACAAGTTTGTTCTATCACCTGCTGGGAATGGTCCAGATGCACACAGAACCTGGGAGGCATTGATGATGGGTTGCATTCCTGTTGTTGTGACAGGCCCCTTTGACGAAATGTATGCAGGTTTACCTGTTTTGATATTGGATTCATGGGATGAATTGACACCCAAGAGGCTTGAGCGGGCTTACAAAGAACTTAGGTATGGTCAGCAAACGTTCAGTTTCGACAGCCTGTTTACGCCATACTGGTTCAGAATGATAGATAAAGCCATTCATGCCTTCTCCATGAATGAGAACGGATCATAATTGACAGCCTGATCACAATACCATGACAGATTTCAATCTGTTTGAATGCAACGTAATGGCAAACGAACACTTTGTCATGTCAGACAATGTGCAATCGAATAAGCGCACCTTGCAGCTTATGTGAGCGTTGCAAAATGCTGACCTGCATCCTATACAACTGATCTGCCAGTCTGGTATATGAGTGCACCTTGCAGCCAGCAAAGTGCTGACCTGCGTCACATACAACTAATCCGCCAGTGGTAATGAAGTGCACCTTGCAGCCTATGTGAGCATTGCAAAGTGCTGATCTGCATCCTACACAACTGATGCGCCACTCTGGCAACTGCATGACCAGCCGGTTGCTTGTGCTTGGCTGAAGTGTCTCAGGGCTGTCTTTTTACCTCAAGATTCCTACGATTTGGCAGGTGATCCGCTGGTCGGGGTGGGACTTCTACCCACAATTCGTATCAGCCACAATGACAGGACCAAGGAAGCAAAGTGGGACAGCAAGGTGTTGGTGGAGGCCTGCAGCAGGAAGGTCCTCAATGTCGGTGGCAATATGGTATGAAAGCTGTAGTTTGCATGTTCATGGCAATTACATTGTACCATCACAATATGCCATTCAGCATTTGCTGTGGCTCCCATGATCAGACCTAGCATGTGGACAAATGATAGTGATCAAACTCCAATGACTCCCATGCCGCATGACCAGCTGACAGTGCTCACAGAGCATACAAAGCAAGCAGCTGCACGCAACAATTTTGGGTGCAACAAGGGGACCTATAGGGTTGCACGCAGCATAAGATGTTATGCTAATGCCAAGGGCCATAGCAGATGAAAATGTCTGCAAGCTGGACATACTGCTTCCAGCTATGAATGGCATTCTGCCACCACAAATAGCAGAAGCCCAGTAAAAGCTCAGGGACACACCTGAACAAGGAAAACATCCAATGCCAGCACTGGATTGTAAGACCCGGCTCCTCCTGCCAAAAATGGATTGGCTGTTGCATTTGTCAGCGTTTTTGCAACTAGAAGCCCCACAGTGGCTTGCAAGCCCAACAGAGTTGAGCCCAGACCCAACACATTGATCCAAGACCCTCGCATCAAAGTGTTCAGCACGTCTGCCTTCTTGACACGCTTAGAGTTGTCATCTGGCCCTGTGCTGAGATATCGGTACAAGCGCCTCGACAATCTTGTGTAGCCAAACGACCAGAAGGTGCTCAGGAATCCAGCCACCACGCCAAACAGGGTCAGCCATAATGATATGCTAGGGCCATTCTGCACACCCAAAGTGTAAGATATTCTGATGTCTGCATCACTTAAAAGACCTGTCTAGGGCAAGCAGTTTAGGCACATGATGATGATGATGCTGATCTTGCAATCAGCTCTCAGCTTTGCTGTGACTGGACTGATGCAATGTAAATTGAGGTGGCATGCTTTCTGTCAGGACAAATGCCAAACAAGTATGTACAAGCAGGTGTATGCCGAAACAACAAGATGCACACTTAGCACATGAAGGCAACTTACCAGGGATGTAAACGCAACAGAGAACAGCAGGATTATGGCTGAAACAACAGACAGCACCAGCTGTGTCCAGAAGCTAAGCCAGCCAAAGCGTCTGCAGGCTGCTGCAGCGTTGGCTAGATTTTTGCGTGCTGGCTCACTGATACTGGCAGAAGTGACTTGAACTGGAGGGTTGCTTTTTGCACTACCAGCCGCGCACGTCACCTGAGTAAAGGAAGCTAGTGTGGTAGCGAAATTACGCAAGTCAAGCCAGGCATGCAGTTACTGATCACGCTACCTGTAACCTGGTAGGACCTTGTTGATAGCCCGGGGCTTGCTGAAAGCTTGTCTGACGTGTGACTCGTCGGCTGCAGCATGTTCTGACCGGAACGTGCTCGACATCGCGGCGGAATACCGAGACTCTAGCTTTCAGCGAGCGGGTCAATACAGCATGTGGTCTCTGTGCGAGCAAGCAGCTCCGGCCAGACAAGGCTGCCGACATCACCAGTCAGCCTTGACTTATGGCCGGTATGAAGGCGTACGGACAGCGCGATGCAGGCGCATTGCAGTCATGAAAGATGGTCAACATGCCCATGTTAGAAGGCAAAGCGTCAAGTTGCCTCAGAAGGGTTTTGCCCTAAACCTTGCTTTCAGATAAGCGCTGACGCGTTGGAAGCACGGTACAGCAACCATTTTGCAAGTGCTTTTGCCGTTTGCCTAGCATTCGTCTCGGAGGCTCACGTTCCAGGACTTGCCAAGAACTGGCACACGCTTCCTGCTACCTCAACGCTGGTTTGCACCTGCCCACGGCATGCACGGCGCTGTTTGTCAGCGCTCTTTCCGCTCATCAACAGGAGTCCCTTTGCTTGCGTCTAGACCTGCAGCTACAGTAGCCACATGTAGACGACGGTCTGCAGTCCGCCCAATCACTGCCTACAAAGTTGACATCAACTTTAACGGTCGCACTGAAACGCTAGAAGTGGCGGAAGATCAAACTATACTTGAAGTTGCATTGGAACAAGGCATTGAACTATCCCATGACTGCAAGATGGGCGTATGCATGACTTGTCCAGCAAAGCTGGTGAGGCCCAGCTGCAATATGCATGCCTTCTGTTGTAGTCTTGCGCATACATCTCTGCATGATTAAGCAGCTTTTGTTACTGCAGTAGGTCTCAGGCAGAGTAGATCAGACAGCAGGCATGCTGGACGAAGACGTCCAAGAGAAGGGCTATGCATTGCTATGTGTCGCACAACCTCAGAGCGATTGCACAGTTCAGACAATAGAAGAGGTGAGGACCTGGTTTAGCAACAGCATCATTGCTATGAAATGTTCTGCAGTTGTCAATGCTGCTCGTCTCAGCTGGCAGCAGATGTCAGCGTCAGCAACAAAAGTGTTGAGTTGCATGTTATTCATGGTGTCACCCAAGGGGCTGCTTGGCATTTGACATGCATTTGTACCCTGTAGTTGCATGGCATGTTCACAATCTGCCTGCATGTTGTAGAACGCATATGCAGCACACTTCCAGCTGCCAACACATTCCATGCACACCTTGTCACTCTCGTTTGTACCAGCTAAAATAAGACCTGTCTTGGGCTGCAGGAGGAGCTGTTAGCTGAAGTCATGCACTCTGGTGCATTGTGACAAAGGCAAATTTGTATTCCATGCTGGTGCAGTCAACTACAATGTCAGCCTGCTGGTCTTAACTCCAATGAGTGGCGTTCGCCCAATGACCCAGCTTTTGTTATGGTGTCAGGTGTCATGTGTTTTTTATTTGGTCAACAGATGGTATGCTGTTACTGAGACATCATCACGTGTATTTTGTTTTTGATTTGATGCAAGCCAAGATCTTGTAGTGGCAATGGTGGCATGAGTTCCAACCATACGTGCGGACTGTAAAGCTGTGCCATGCTTAGGATCAATCACGTCTGACGCTTCAAATAGAACAATCAGATCAGCTTTGTATCATCATCCTTGCGTCAGCACATGGGACTTGTTGGCGCAGCCATGCATATGCAAAGCACAGTGCAACTTTGTCTGTATATTAGCTTGCAAGCTATGCATGCAAGATTTAGATGTAGGCATCATTGATCACGGTGTGATTGTGTGCCAGCTTTCCCAGTCATAGACTCTTGACACATGACAACTGTTAGGGTAGTAAACAAATGCACTGGCAAGATGACACCTGGCCATGTGCCAGAGGCTTTCCAGCAGCTGACATGTACAAGGGCCGAATTGCTGTTGCTTACACAGACTTATTGAACGCTCATTTACAGCTTCACTTCTCATGTACTGTTGCTACATACTACCAGCTGGTGCGCAACACCTGTCTTGAGGCCTAACTACTGTTGACCATGGTGTACATATTTGTCATACATCACAGCTGCACAATGATTCACCATAACTCAGTCAACATCAGCAAAGCAAGAGCATGCACTGAAACAGAGATTCGACCGGTGACCAAGACTACCATCAAAGGTGTCACAATTTCAAATAGTGCAGCCGTACTGGGCTATACTTTGCTTTCCAGCTTCAAATCACTGAGTGATACTCGATAACCATCTTCCATCTATCATGCTGACATCTCAGGACCTGCTGCTGCAGGAGTCCTCAGGCTTTTAGTTTGATGACCACAGTCACTCCCATGCAGCTGTCAACCTGCAAGACAAATGCTCAGATGGTCTGTGCCATATACGCCACACGCACAAAGGCTTGGCTGCCTAGCAGCTGGACCTAATTACCTGCGTGGCCCTTCCTATGTTGACTGCAGCTTTAGCCACCTCACAACCGTCCAACTAACATCAGATCTCCACTGTCAGTGCTGACAGCTTGTGTCAAGGCTGTTGTGGAGTTGGCACGGCTTGCGCTGCAGCTGGTCCCAGGGGACTCCATCTGCGTACTCAATGGGATTATTGGCTTGGCACCTCGCAGGCTAGCTCTTGCTGGAGAAGCAAAGCATGCCCAGCATGCTTTGAAGTGCTTGTGCACCCATAGCAGTCCCTTCTTTATGTCAGCAACACCAGCTTGGGCTAACAGAATCACCATGATCAAGACAAAGGCTGCGTTTAGCACCAGCAGTATACCCCCTGCTGCATCCAGGCCAGACTTGCTGGCAACAAAGCTCATGCTGGTGTTTATCATGTACAAGCAGCCCACAGCTGTGGCAACCACAGTGAAGAGACCTAGTACCTGCATGGAACATACATTCCTATGTTGCATCATGACACAACAGCCACAGGAGCATATGCATGTGAGACTGTACTTGCAGGTGAATGTACAGTTTGGAGGGCCGGCCATGAACCCTTAAGGGTTTCAAGCTTGTCAAAAGTGGCAGAACATGCATCAGATGCTACTCACCTTTGCAAAGATTGCAGAGTCAAGCGACGGCAACGTAGGAGTTTGAATGATCAAGTGCTCATGGTGTTCAGCAAACTGCAGCACGATGCTGCAAAATTGCAGCCCATGTTGAGAACTCAGCTAGAGTGGCTGTACCTGCGCTGATTGAGACAATGCA
>JAABUK010008339.1_pt1 | contig 14590 bp, 23 predicted proteins | sample 5559141 | NCBI WGS metagenome assembly JAABUK01 (sample SAMN10711869, study PRJNA513367) | rock metagenome | isolation source: Antarctica rocks | place: Antarctica: Victoria Land, Pudding Butte nord | collected 2016-01-03
AGGAAGCGTTGCACAAGAAGTAGCAAAGACCTGCTGCCTGGACAGCCTCTCCTCTGACAGAGGGTGAGGCTGTACAGGCAGTACACCTTTGTTTTCAGAGCAACAACTTGCAGTGGCTCACACAACAGTAGACCTACCTGTGCACAGGTTGTGCAAAGAAACATGCCAGAGTCTGGCCCTTCCCTTGCCCCTTGACTTTGACTTTGACTTCGACTGCAGAATGCGACTGCAGACTGCTGACTGCGTCAGCCTTTTCCTATTACTTGTATGGTGGTTCAAAATTTCAAAGGGATTCTGAAGATTTAGATTGAGTCATGCACATGCAATCATGCTGTCAAATCTGGTGAGTCATGCTGCATGCGTGTTCTGGGATAGCAATCTGTGTAATCACTCTGGGAAATGCAAACATGCTGGACACTACATATGCCTATAGCTGTAGTTGGCTTGAGCATCTGATTCAGCACTTTGTGCAGCCTGCTTTACAACATGCTTGGCAAGCAATGCTAAGCAATGCTATCCATTGCCTTTTTTCACCGAATATTTAACCTATGTACATCAGATAGCTGTAACAGTTGTTGATGTCTCATCACCGAAGTCGTCGGCGTAAAACTATTCTGGTAAATGCGTGTGCTGCTGTAGTACATGCATTTGATACTCAACGCTTGGCCAATGGACCTTGATTGCTTTGTCTCCCCTGCTGACTGCAACGAGGAACTTTGCGTACATGGTACGTGATGTATTATTACTAACGAGAAGTGATGCATCTCATCGTGACTCTGAGTTTGTTAAAGCTTAATAAGCACCAGCAGGACATCTGAGGCTGGAGGCATGATGCAAGCGAACTTGTGAGAACGACTGAATCTGGCATGACTCAGGCGTCATGGCGCACAAATCATTTATTGGATACCATGGAGTGATGCCAGCATCGTCTACCATATATATCTACCATACATGCAGTGCTTGCAATGAACACAGGATGATGTTGACATGCTCTGCATGAATCAACTTCATCAGCACACTCAGCACAGCATTTGAATTGTGGTGCTGCACAGCAGATAGTGCAGACAGAACCAGCAACCAGTTGCCACAAATTGAGAAATGCTTGAAACTATACATTAATAACAGCAGCTCAATGGGCCCCCAAAGGTCCCTAGGCATGCAGCAACGGCTGCCTGGTCCCCAACTGGAAATTGATTATACAAGTCATGTCTAAGATTGGGTTTCATCGTCCACGCTAGCAAATCCAATACTGCTACCATTCATATTGCCAGCAGTGTCATTTGGAACATAGTCAGGATTCCTGTTTGCACCTGCGCCAGGCTTTGCTTGCTGCACAAGATTGCTGTCTGCTGCAACGTACAGAGGTGCTGCAGTAGCCGGCACACTGTTGCTGCCTGGCTGCCCTTTACTGCTGGCTTGCTTCCCAGATCCTTGGTCTGGGACCTGATCTAGTACACTAGACAGTTCTCCCGCAAACGCAAGAGTCGCTCTGTTTGTGCGGCCGCCAATGTGCAGCAGGCCCTCTTCTTGCAGAGCCCAGATCTGGGAGTGTGAGAGATAGCTGACTAGTGTTGTGATCATCAGGCCTGTGATTATGTCAAGTGGTCAGGACTGTCCAGCTGTGCTTCCAAGCACCGCACAAATCTTTTGGCCAACTCATGTGCAGGTTTGGGACATGTGACTCTACTTGCTGTGCAGTCACCATGCAACTGCTGCCAGCTGTGCAGCAAGTAGATAGGGCAAGACATGTAACTGGCTGTAGTATGTGCAGCAAGCGGCAGATGCGCCTGGCTACTTGACAGCCTAAAGCTGTTCTGAAACTTAGTATATCGCTGTCACGCAGAAGCAATCATTTAGTATGTTTGCAAATCACATCAAGAGCAGGACAAGTGTAGAACACAGCTGGAGCGCACAACAGTTGGACAACTGATTTGGGTCAGGAGGAAAGGACAGCAGGGGGTGACGATGTTTGGGCATACCTGCAAAGCCAGCATAGACATAAGGCACGCCAGGGTCCACCTTGAGCTCTAGGCCAGTGCTGCCCACTAAGTCATCTATCATAAGCGACATCCCCTCAACCTGCACAATGTCCAGAGCATACCTCTGGCTGTCTGTTCTGTCATTGCATACTGCTCATACCAAAGAGGTATGTATTTTTTCTCCTTCTGCAGTGTCCTTTGTTCCAGCATTGTGCCAAGCTGAGTATCATGATTGCCAATGCCAGTCATCTACTGCTGCACAGCATGCATGAACAAAATCATGGTTGCAATAAGCCTGTGGCTCCCCCATCGCCACATCAGCTGTTGTGGCATGTCCCCTCTGTGTTGTTGGGTGCACGTATGCGTATGTGCGTGCGTGTATGCATGTATGTACCTATGCATGCAAGAGACGTGCTGCATGCCCACTTGCTGCCTGTGTTCAACAAGGCAGAAGCCACGCAGCACCAGCGCTCTGGCAGCATCAGCATACCTGTATTGGCAAGCCAGAGCCCGGCCGCCGCACGCCAACAAACTTCCCCTGTGTATCATAGATGACGACAGTTTGAAAGTCTCGAGCAAAGATGGAGGCTCCTCGGGGCTTGGAGCCATCTGCAGGTGCCCTTTCAGCAGGGATGTAGGTTGCCCAGGCTTGCCCACTCACTCCTGCAGTCATTAGCAGAGTCTGGTGGGCACCTGACTCTGGGTGTAGAGCTGTAGGCTGCCCACAGTGGCCCAGTTGCAGCCGTTAGCAACAGCCTATATCTTCAGGGGCTCCTCAATGGCTGCAGCTTCTTGTATCTTGACATTAGGGGGCAGAGAGAGCAAAGCATGCAGCACACCACTCAGCAAGAGGCAAAGCAAGGTGCAACCTGCAGACAGGGGATTGCAGCTGTCTGGCAGTGACAGCCTCTGCACTGCCAAATAGCAGCAGCCCAGAGCCAGCACAATCAACTGACAGACACAGCTCATACTCATTAGAACATACAATGCGCGTGTGCTCGACTATGTAATTTGCATGACAGGCAGCTGCTGCATCATATGCTCCCTGGCTTGTGACTTGACACGTACATATGCACTGTATCATTGCATATGAGGTGCTGAAATGTAAAGTGGTACCTGGTTGACCCTCTAAGGAGGCCATGGGCAGGTTGAAGGGCTGGTCCCCCTCTGGCTGCAGGGGGGACCCCTGGGCATGCAGCGTCACTGCTGCAATGGACCAGTCTGTCTGATACGCTGTTACGCCATCAAACCTGCACACATGTGCTGGGTTGGTGGCAGTCTGCCCTGGACAACTGCATATCATCAGGTGCATTGCTCCATGAGCAAAACCCAAATGATGATGTATGCAACTAAAAGCAGATGCAGTACGCATGGCTGGTCCTGAAAGCCGTGACACGCTTCATTGAATGAAAATGCCCGCTGACAGGACAACAGCTGCAGAACAGTGATGTTGTTGTCATGATGAGGTGTGCAGAGACCCAACCTGATAGGCTGGTTGACTGAGATGGTCTTTTTCTGCTTTTCTCGTCCATCCAAATCAAAGACAGACAGATCTGACTTGAACTGCTGAACGCTACCATCGGGCCTGTAGTCTACGTTGAAGCTGTTGACATGCAGCACCTGCTTTGCCCCAGCTGGTAGGGACCCTGCTGGGCTGTTGGGGGCTAATGCCTGCAGACAATCTCACCACGTTTAGTGCCACAAGGCGGCCAGACCCTTTGAGCCCTTGGCTCTCGTCATGTATCTTAGCATACTGCCCAGTCACATTGCTCCTACCACCAGATTGGTATCAGCAAACTTGTAACAGGCAGCCTTGAAGTAATGTAACAAAGATGCAGCTGAGGCCAAGGACAATATCCGGCATTTCACACAGGAATCCTAGTTGCAGAAAGCTAGAAATGATCGTCCTGCCAAACTTGCAACAAGTGAGTGAAGTGCTGCAGCCCTTGCGCTGCTGTGCCATGCAAAGTAAGAGGCTTACGATGAAACAAGGCTTGTCATGGCCTAGCTCATCATGAGCTGGAAAGCTTTCAGTCAATTTTAATCTTATGTTAATTTTACTGTTATTATTATTATTATTGTTATTACTATTATCGTTGTTGTTGTTATTATTATTATCATTGTTATATCATGATTAGTATAACTGACGCTTGTCACCTGAGCCACCAGAAAATCACCCCCTTGAGGCACCATGACACTGCCTTTGAAGCCCCCCAGGCCCCCAATAGCCACCCCAGCCATGATAGCCAGCATGCTGGCATGCACCCCTATGGGGCCCAGTCTGCCTGCCAGGCCCTTGAAGGCATACAGGCTAGGGCCCTGTCGAAAAACCTGGTACCCTTTCTGAGAAAGCAACCTGCCCAAGTCCTTCACATCTGCGTCTGGCAAGACTTCTGCGCTGCCTTGGTTGTATATGCGTTCTGGTGTCTGTGCAAAGCGCCACCTGTGCATGCAATGTCTTGTCATGTCACTGTGTATGTGGCGAGCTTTGGTCAGAAATAACAAACTTGGGATTGGTAGGCTAACACAACCACAGGCAGACTCAACTTGCATTGACAATTGAGTGTAAAAGAACGAAAGACAACCTTGGCCTGGTAGTTTGTCCAGCTGAGTGTATGTTGCTGAGGTTTGCCAGAGCAAGAGTGCATGACACATGCACTAGAGGGGGGGGGGGGAGAGGGGAGAATATCTTGCATCAAGTAAATCTTGATGGGTGCCTGATGCTTGTATACCTGCGGGCGACTCGGACCATAGGCAACTGCCTTGTCGTGGTGCAGGCAGCCAGAGAGGCCCCTAGCAATGCCATGAGGCCCAGAAAGTAGGGAGCTGTATAGATATGATCCCACTGTAGTGCAAAAATCCAGTGGTACGTCAGAAACCCCAGAACCTTGTTGGCGCCTGAAGGGTAGGCATCCTGGTAAAATTGTACAGACTTGTTCTGCTCAATAATTGTGCCTATAGCTGAGAGGCCGGCGAGAAGAAATAGTTCGCCTATGGCCAGTGGCAAGGATGCCAGGGACTTCAGTGTCCTTTTGTACAAAATTTTGGCCAATGAGGGGGAAAGCAGTTTGATGCTTGGCTGCTGCTGTTGCTGGTTCTGCTGGCTATTTGAAGACCCAGCCTGCTGCTTTCCTGTATCTCGCAAGTCTGGTGCTGTCCCAGAGCTGCGCTGACCTGCAACAGGTGACGGCTTGGTTTGAACACCAATGTGCAATGCATGCAAGCACGCAGACAAAGGTCAGCCTGGCAAATCAGAGAGGAACATACCCAGCTTTGCTTGGCAACCACACTGTCTGCTGACTGCACGTTGCCGGTGTTGCAACCCAAAAATGTCAGTCTGGTTGCCAACGCTCGTGAAAGGTTTGGCCACGCATCTTGTCAAACCTAACACTCTGTAAGAGAAGCATCTTCTTGCTTTGAGTTCGGCAGGCCCAGGTCTGACGCAGTGCTGCTGACAAAGTTTGCCTGACATTGTCAGCAGCTTGCGAATAGGGTTTGGGTCTGAGTGGAGAGGGCAAAGTCACTCTGGAACAGCTTTGCAAGATTGCTGCATGAAATTATGTCCGACTGCAAACAGGATTCACTGAAAGCGACGCGATGTCAGGAACACTTGACTTGCTCGATTACACAGCTGTCTCGAAGTTGCAATTCTTCTAGGGCTTTGCAAGGATACTCGCAAGGGTTATTGCAAAATCGTCTGATTTAGTGTCACTGCAAGCATATGGCGAAGCCTGTTCAGTGCTAGCTCGGGTTGCCGATGAGACCATATAGGGGCCCCGCTCCCGAGAACGGCCACACGTAGACAAGACCCTTTGCAATGGCCCGCACAGGGCATCCCTGATTTGCTGTCACAACCCCCGATCGTTGTTGTAGGCCTTTGACGGCATGCTCAACTCGCCGGCCTTTCTCAGTATATGCATGCTGGTATCTGAACCCTCTTTGCTCCTGTTAAGACACACCTCAACTTGCTCCCATGGCCTCTGATGCTGGTTACGTAGACGAGATCTTGAGTAATCTGGTGTCAGAAGTCGAGGCTCACGTCAACCATTCTGCAGCTCAAAGCATGCAGAATGCTGTGCATGGCGAAGAACCGCCAAATATGCAGCGGGACCTCGTTTCGGGCAACTCCGGGGCTGCAGCACAGGCGCTTGGCATCTTTTCAAAAGGTGCCTCAAGCGAGCAGGAGCCCCTCAGGAAAGGCAGCAATGCAGCGTCAGGACGTACAGCAAGTGATGACCCTGACGGCCTTGCAGCAGCAGAGAGTCAGCCCTTGGGCAGCGCGGCTGCCACTGCTGGGGCTGCAGATTTGCAGCAGGAGTTGAGCCAGCCTCAACACGACACCACTTCATCCCCATTGCTGATAACACCTCCAGATGCTCCTGGACTTGTGGCAAAGAGCAACAAATTGCTAGCGTTGAAGCAAAGGCGCCTAGGCTCATTAAGCTCCTCACTTGACTTGTCCAGGGAATCCTCATTTGATGTCTCAGCGCTTCATACTGGCCTTGATGATGCTGTCAGCTCACAGCAAAATGCGCTTGCACCTTCATCAAGCCATGAGCAGTTGCTTCTGCAAAACGATTCTGTGCTCAATGAGCAAGCCAGCACAAGCCTAGCTTGTCTGCCTTTGGACAGCTCTACAGGTACAATTTTACCACATGCCCCGCAATCTATTTCACCACTCCATCTTGCAGACAGTTGAATGTAATGCATAACCACCCCGCAAACCTCTGCCAACAGGGAGCAGTACATCTTATGCTTGTTCTAGTGCAAGTTTACTGCAGAATCTCATCTGCAGCATGGCGGCTGCATTTAGTGTCTCCAGCATCATGTTTTGTGCAATACAGGCTTGGAGGGTCGCAGAGTGTCGCTGCAAAGACGCACCAGCAGCTTTGCCAGGAAGCCAAGTACTCTGACTGATATGTTCCCAAGCTTTGATGAGACCAGAGGCAGGAAGCAGAAGCATGTGCTTCCTGCAATCCAGCAGCCAAATGAGCTGTCTGTGCCTCTGAAGGAAGCCACTGCAACAGCCAAGAGCTCTCAGCAAATGCAGCAGATTCTCATGTAAGCTGCTCAAGATAGTCTGGTCCTGCGTCAAGGCCAGCTGGCACGCCGTGGTGCCATGCAATGTGTGCATGGCCCAAGCACGCTGCTGACACGCCATCATCAGTAGCTTTGGTTTTGGTATAAAATGCTGCTTATGCTTGCTTATTGCCTGAAGCAAGTGTGCCTGCCGTAGGCAGCGTCATCAGGCTGTTGTGAGGGAGCAGAAAGCACGGCAGCACAGGCGGGAAGCCACAGAGCGCTTGCAGCATGCACAGGTACTAACCACACCAGCCGTCTGTTTCCATTATGCCGAAACTCAACTACATGCTCGGTAGTGTCACCACAAGCCAAGTATCTAGAGGAAGTGGTGACACTGCCACTGAATGTGGCAGCGTGGTGGTGGCCGTGTGGTGCTACAGTCACCTGGAGCATATGTTTGTCACAGTAATTAGATAGTCAATGTGCCCTGCAGCTCATCACCACCAAACACATTCTGTGTCTGTGTCTGTGTCTGTGTATCTGTATGCGTTTGCGTATGCGTCTGCGTATGTGTATGTGTATGTGTATGTGTATGTGTATGTGTATGTGTATGTGTATGTGTATGTATGTGTATGTGTATGTGTATGTGTATGTGTATGTGTATGGCCCACATGAGTCAGACATTGCAAGACATTGCCTGCAACTGCTGCCGCCCTAGGGCAGCGTGTGCAACTGTCTAGATCAGACATGCAGCTTGTGTGTTCCAAAAGGTAGGTGATGATCTGTGTCAGTAGGGCTTTGCTGTCATGTATACTGAATAGGTCACTAGCATCAACAGTCATGGACATGGCATCACAGATGTGCGTGAAACGCCGGCCATACACCACTTTAGATTTTCTACTCTATATTCAGCAGGAGCACTGAAGGGCAGTCAGGTTTGAAGTAACAAGATGCTGCCAGGGCAGATCAATTGCTTCCACTCAGTCGCTAAGCTGCTGCAGCAGCAGCAGCAGCAGCAGTCAACACTCTTATGCCATACTACAATGGGCAGCAGCAGCAACAGCTCACTGACTGCCTTCTCAAACATTGGCTGACCTGTGCCTGTGCCTCTTCAGATACTGGAGGCCTTGTTGAATGAGAGCAGTGAGAGGCGAGCAGACCTGGAGGCAAGGCAGGCCGCCAGGGCAGCCCAGCTGCTTGCTCGCCAGGAGCAGATGGCAGCAGCCGCACAAGCTAGGCGTGAGGAGCGCCTGCAGCGCATGGGCCAAGGCCATCTGTCACCTGTACCCAAGCCAGTCACTCGCAAGGAAGAGTTGGACCAGTTGCGCAGGTCAACCTCAGCAACACTCTGCAAGCAAGGCGGATCTGGTCAAAGTCTGCCAGCTGTCATGTGTTTGTGATAGATGTGGAGGAGGTCCGTCAACTCTGCTTGAGGCTGAGACTCAGAAACGGCTGATGGGTCCATTCTCTGTGCAGGATTGAAGATGCAGAGAGTGAGCTGAGGCGGCTGCTGGCAGAGCACAAGCAGATGTATTCTGCCCAGGATCAGCAGAGAGAGCTGGACCAGCAGCAGCAGCAAGCGGCTGTACAGCGTGTGGATGAAGCACGCCAGCAGCACAGAAGGTGCATTGTGTGCTGTGCTTGCCTTTGAGCATGGCAATTGCTGCATTGCAGGGGTACTGCAAGCAAAACTAGCAGTTCTGTGTCTTGGGTCATGCCATCTAGGTTGATGATATGCTCCTCAATCAGGATGCACAAGATACAGCAGACACATTCAGCTGCGCATGCTTGCGTCATGTTGCACGCTTATGTGTGCATGCACACCAGCGCACTTGACACTTCTTTGCCAGTTCAGATGGATAAAGTGAAGTACCACAGCAAAAGTCAGGAAGCTATGATCTACCATTTGACTGCCTTGGCTGCTGTTGCATCAGGCGTGAGCTTGACAAAGGGGCGGCAAACAGCTGGGGCTTCCAGGCACCTTCTGAAAGGAGACAGCCAGTTCAAAAGGCAAGCACACTGCCCACTGAAATCACACGCCGACAGGCAGGTCCTGCAGAGGCACAGTTGGGATCTCCTAGCAGGCTGTATGACGAAAGTGCTGCGGCTCAGCAGGCTTTCAAGAGAGAAGCCTTGTCTCGGCGACTGCACAATAAGGAGTTCCACGCCAAGCAGAGCATCAGGAAAAGGCAGCAGGAGTATAATCAGGCAGTCAAAGCCAGACTAGCTCAAGATTGCGCAGTCAGCAGCGACAAGGGGAGCGGTAGCACCACCAGGAGTCACATGGGTGCAAAGCATGCACAGCAGCTGCCTGAGCTGGCAGCAACATCAGGTGCAATACTGCTGTCAGGGCCTAGGGCCAAGAAACTGCAAGCCTTTGTCAGGCATCCCCGACCCCCTCAGCTGCCCACGCCACCCAGGCAGCTGAGTCGAATGCCTGATGATATTCTGCTGCCTGACATCAACAGCAGAGACAGTGTGCAGCGACCTTACATTATCAATGATGACATGGCTGATTTGCTGGTGGACGAGTCCAGTCAGCCGCCCATGCTGAGCACACATGCTGGCTCGAAGACATCTTTGCTGCCTACACTAGGTAGTCAAGGTTCAATGCGTAGATTGACACAAGAACTGCCGTCTTGATACAAGTTCCTTACAAATGAATATGCGTGGCATGAAAAGAAGCCATAAGCTTTTTTGTTCAGCGCTTTGATTGCTTCAGTATGAATGTAGTTCTGTGCAGGATTTGACGCTCCCTAACACGCAGGACTGCAGCAGCAATGCTGCGTTGTATCTGTGCAACTTGACTTCCACTGCTATCTTCAGTATCGAATGTGCTGTCCTGCAGACGTGTTCTCTGTGTTTCAATGTACTCTTTATCTACCTCCATTGTTTTTTTGTAACCAAGCATTGCAGTGCGGCACACAGTCAACACATAGTTGATCCCCAGGATCCGGCAATCAACCTTATCCAGTAAGGGAAACTGATGTTTACCAAAGAGGTATTCAGCCAACACAGGAATCTCATCAGATCTGCCTGGTGTGGCCGCAATGAATGCTGCATACTCCAATAGCCCATCTGGCAGTGCATTCACCTTGAGGGGAAACTGCTGCCTAGCGCTCAGCCCATACTGTTGCAGTGCAGCTAGCTTGCCTTGAAAGTGCGAGTCATTCTCATCTAAAGCAATCTCCAGCAGATATGCATCGTTTGGGTTGCTGTCTGGAGCAAGCATAAATCCATATGACAGCAACAGCTCGCCACTGGTCTTGGGACCATATGACACATAGACCTGCTCATCAGGATCATAGCTACAATCTGGCTGGAAGACAATCTGTTTCTTGGTTCTGTCCCAGTCCAAAAAACTGGTCACATCAGACCTGTGATTGGCCATGTCTCCCCAGGCAACCAAAACCTCTTCGTTACTGCGCCCAGGCAGCCGGCACATGCGAGTCAGCAAGATGGAAAATGCCCACTGGTATCTGCGCTGTGTGTATGCCTCAGGCTTGATCAGCCCCTGCTCAGCTGCTTGCTGCAGGACTGGTTGCACCTCCAGCCAAGACTTCTCTGCTGCATCCCTGATGTCCAATGCTTTCTTTTGCAGTGGGGATCCCTCAAGCAAATTTTGGACCTGCAACAACATGTGCCCTTTTGACATCTGATCATGTCTCAGCTAAACAACGCATGTGCTACAGCACATAGGCATGCCTCAATAGCTGAAAGCATCCAGATGTCAATGAAGCGGAGCAAGTTGTCACCGGCATTCAAACATCATAGTCCATGGCAAAATCTCGCTACATGTTACACAGATTACAGAAGTGCCTCTTGATTCCACACCTCTTTTGCAGTCCATTCCAGAATGCAGCCAGTGCTTTCTGGCAAAAGCGCAATGTATTCTGCCCAATAGCTGCTTGCATGGCCCTGTTCTTGTTGATCCCATAGTTCAATAAGATAGGTTGCCAGCACAGTCCAGTCGAACATGCCAGCATCTCTCAGTGCTGAGCCTATGCAGCATTCCTCTGCTGCTTTGTCTGCTGTCAGCAACAGGGCATCAGGTATCTGAAGCAGCTGCTGCCCCTTGCGTATCTTCTCTGTTGCAAACAGGCCTCTGCCCTGTCCAGGAACCGTCTGGACTTCAACCTGCAGCCCAATCAGGTGCTTACAGTTGAGGAGCAACACCAGACAGACTGTGGTTGGGAGCAAAAGCATTGTGAGAATGGCCATACTTGCTGTTTTGGCAGGCCATGCTTCACTGCCCACTGTTGAAACTCCTCAAGGTCCTTCTGCAACTCGCGGGAGACCTCCCGTGCTCTGCAGCAATGCTTGCATAGAAGAAGTGCACAAGCCAATAGATCAGGACTCTGGACGTCAAACACATTCACTCACTGCTTCTTGGCTGGTTTTTGACCAAGGCCAAACGGGGCCTTCCACGCTCTGACTGCCACCAGATGACTTGGGCGATAGCTGTGTCGGGGCAACAGATGACTGCTGTTGCCATAAACAGGCAAGCGGCAGTTGAACATGAGAATGCAATGCGCTTATCTGCCAGTTCTGTGTTGACTTTTGCCTGCTGCTGCATGCGCCCTCGCTCTTCTTCTTCGCTTCATGAAACAAGTCAAGGACAGCTGTGATCCGGACTGCATACTACATGCAGTACCGACCAGTCTTGTGCACAGCGGTCTCCTCTGCATGCGTTGGCTGCCATGAAAAGGCGGGAGGAGCAGCTTGAGGCTTGGAAAGCAAAGCGTACAAAGCCTCTTGCGGCCATCAGCAACAGCAATGTCTTGAACAGGCCTCCAAAGCCCCCTGTCAAGCGTCTTGCTGTGCTGAATAAAGGGTTGAGTGCAACAAAGAAGCCATCTGACGTTGAGTTCGTCGACAAGGAAAATCAACAAGACCATCCAAGCGAAAAGCTACCTGTTGTCAGCAAAACAAGCCTTTCTACCAAGATACCACGCGCAAAGCAAGGGTCTGCAGGTTTTTCGGTACGGCCAACAACTGAGTCAACTGCTCCGGATCCTGTCAAAGCTGAGGCACCCGTTGCCAGAAAGGCAGCCTTGTCAGCCTCCAGCCTCATAAACATGGAAAACCAGTATGACATGCTGAAAGGCACTCTTGACACTCTGAAGCGCGAGTCGATAAGGTAATATTGATGACATTAACTGCACTCCATAACAGACACAGCAACTTGATCCTGACAATCCCATGCAACTTACCCGCCTGCAGAGCAAGTGTCAGTGGGGATGTCAGCAAATTAAGCTCTGCCCAAGTTTTAGGACCCCATAACGCTCCTGAAGGTGACTCTACCTTTCGACCAGCCATTCCAAGACAATCTGGAGCTCTTCTCAGGGACAGCACTCTCATGACAGACTCTAGCAAACATCGCACAGCCACAGCCACATCTTCTTCAAACGAACTGCAACCTGTCTTTGAGCTTGGGGGTCGCTTTGAGACCAGAAGTCTGGCTGGACTAGCTACAGAGCTCTTTAAGGACCCAGCCTTCATGGAGCTGTGTGACAAGGGTCTCAATGGCACTTTGCAGCGCACCAAAGATGGTGCCACTGCTGAGTCTAGAATCCAAGAGCTGGCTGGTACACCTCATCACCTGTTTTGCCACCAGCCATCATGCTCAAGTGCTGCATGAACACACCTGGGGATACTCAGCATGTCCCAGAGTTGATAAACACACATCACATTCATAACAGTGGCATGTTGCTTGCTTATGAGGCATTGCTACTGTGTTCATGGTATAAATCAAGTGCTGATTGTGCTGCAGCACTGGTGAAGCTGCTGAGGCGGTGTGTAAATCAAATGACTGGCAAGACACGGCAGTATGTCGACACTAGCATCAAATTTGAACGGGAAGCTTCCCAGCAGGTATGGCCTGACACAGCACAGTTGTAAGGTCTCCTGAATTTCTCAGGATTGATGGCTGAACGTGCCTTCACGGGCACAACGTCCCATGCCAGCATCAGCTTTTGCAAAAGATGCATTGTTCAATGTGCATGAAGCCCAATGCTTGCAGCATCTCAGGTTGCTTTGTTGGGCACAGACTGTCTTTGCACAACATACCGCCTGCCACATCCAGAAAAGTGTCTGTGCACTGCGCAGGTTGAGTCAGTGCAGCTGGCTTCAGAGTCTGCCCACAAGCAGCTAGAGCTGGAGCTGGCAAACGCCAAGCACAACGCTGCCCAGGCGGCGGCAGCCCACAAGTCTGCTGCAGCCTCCTGGCAGGGAGAGCTGGACTGGCAGAAGTCTGAGGTGCTGCCTATGCCCTAGTCTCTCTCAAAGCCTTGAGCGCCTTGCATGACCATGCTTTAGTTGACACCTCCTGATGCATGCATCAGCAGCAGCTGCAGAAACTGGTGTCGTAGTGCTGTGACAAGCTGATGCAGTCAAGCAAGAACGAGTCACTGCTGGAACTTGCTTGAACTGGTTGAACTTGCTGGAACTGGGCTCAGGTGTTGTCGTTCATGACATGCTCATCATCATGATGCTCAGCCCATCTGCACTCTTTGTGATTCCACACATGTAAGATGCATAGGTTGCATATACCATGCATGCAGCAAGTGTTGGCAGCACAGCTGTAGTCAGCGGGCTTATTGCTGGGCTCTGCTGGCTCTACTGGGGGCTGTAAAGATGTGTCTTGATGGACAGCAGCACTGTAGGAAGATTTGTGGTGCAGGTGAGTAGGCTGCAGAGGGAGCTGACCAGAATGGAGGCTGAAAGAGACAGAGCCAGAGAAGATGCCCGCAGGTACTCCTGTCTGCTGTGACAGAAACCCAGACCAGATGCATGCACCTGTCTCATCTGGATGCTTGATGGCTGTCAATGACTGTTTGTCCTGCATGTACCTAGCTTTTGATAAGCTGGAAAGCGTTATCATTATTGTTGTTATTATCACTACACTACTTTTAAGCATAAGCGTCTGTGACATAAGAATATGCCTGCAAATGCCACTGGGCACATTCAGCGTAGTCCATGAGGCTATTGGGACGACCGCAGCACATGCACCTTGTGAATCTCTCGCTGCAATATTTCTGCATAGCTGCATGTTCAATATGCAACATGTACCACTCAGGTCCGTCTGCAACTGCATGATGTGCAATGTCAGCAAATGTCTGCAAGCCTCACAAGCACAGCCTTGCTTTGAGTAGCTGTATGCAGCTGCAGTACGGTGGCACCTCCATATGCATGAAAGTAGCAATTTTCTGGCTGCGTCACCAGGATGCAATTAAGGGGAATGCTTGTTGTAGCTTCTGCTGCAAGCCATCACAGGCATCACAGCTGTGCACTTTCTGAAAGGCTTTGGCACACACCCTCATCTTTGTCACCTGACGACAATATCTGTTCCAGAGTTTGATGTGGATTTGATATGACCATAATGCTAGAGACGTCTGTTTCAGAGCGGCATCAGCTCAGCAGGAGTTGGAGGGCAGCGTGAATGGGCTGAAGAAGGAGACTGGAGCCCAGCTGAGGGAGCTGGCATCAGACAGGGGCGAGGCCCTCAGGGCCCTGGAGGGGGCCAAGCAGGCTGCTGAGCACCGCCAGCATCAACTGCAGGTGCACATCGCATCTCCCCCCCTCAAACC
>JAABUK010008341.1_pt1 | contig 14588 bp, 16 predicted proteins | sample 5559141 | NCBI WGS metagenome assembly JAABUK01 (sample SAMN10711869, study PRJNA513367) | rock metagenome | isolation source: Antarctica rocks | place: Antarctica: Victoria Land, Pudding Butte nord | collected 2016-01-03
TGACCGCGTAGCTGGGGGGCGCGGGCATGCAGCTGTTCGGTGAACTGGGCGGCCTGCTCCTGCTCCCTGTCGCTCTGATAGCCGCGTTTGCGGTCCGGCGGTGGCTGCTGAGTCGGACCGGCGGCACCGTGGAGCTCAGCCTCCGGCTGCGTGAAAGCACCCACGGCCGCGGCTGGGTGCTCGGGTCGGGACGCTTCGTCGGCGACGAGCTGCAATGGTTCCGGGTGTTCAGCCTGGCGCCGCATCCGCGCCGGGTGCTGTCCCGGCGGGATCTCTCGGTCCTGAGCCGGCGTACCCCCACCGGTCCAGAGCGAGTGTCCCTGCAAGCGGGGATGGTGGTGCTGGAATGCACCACCGATGAGGGCCTGGTGCAACTGGCGATGGGCGAGTCGGCCCTCACCGGCTTCCTGTCCTGGCTCGAGTCGGCCGCCCCCGGCCGGACGCAGGCCGGATAGGTCAGCGGGCTAGCCGCCCGGGCGCCACAGCACGTCGCCACCGGGGTTGGCGACGCGGGCCAGGATGAATAACAGGTCCGAGAGTCTGTTGAGGTAAAGGGCGGGCGTCCGGGACGTCTGCTCCGACTCGGCCTCGATCAGGACCCAGACGCTGCGCTCGGCCCGGCGGGCGACGGTCCTTGCCACGTGCAGCAGCGTGGCGCCGGCGGTGCCGCCCGGCAGGATGAAGCTGTCCAGTTTCGGCAGGTCGGCGTTGAACTCGTCGCAGGCCCGCTCCAACCTGTCGACGTAGGCCTCGGTGATGCGAAGCGGCGGGTAGGCCGGAGTCTCCGTGATCGGGGTGCACAGGTCGGCGCCGACGTCGAACAGGTCATTCTGCACGCGGCGCAGCACGTCGACCACGCGGTCGTCCAGATTGCCCAGCACGATGGCGGAGCCGACCGCGGCGTTGGTCTCGTCGACGTCGGCGTAGGCGGCGATCCGCGGCGCGGTCTTGGCCACCCGGCTCATGTCACCGAGGGCGGTGGTCCCGTCGTCGCCGGTACAGGTGTAGATGCGGGTCAGGTGCACGGCCATGAGGTCAGCCTACGGTCGGCTGAGCCTGCACTCCGCACGCCTCCAGTCGACCGGGACCGGCGGACCGTACGATGCCCTTCTATGCCTGCTGCGGAGATTCTTGAGGTCGTCGGCGGTGTCCGGCTGGATGGCGAGGTGCCGGTCTACGGCGCCAAGAACAGCGTGCTCTTCCTGATGGCCGCTGCGCTGCTGGCTCCGGGTCGAACAGTGCTGACCGACACGCCCCAGATCCTCGACGTCGCGATCATGAGCGAGGTGCTGCGCCGGCTGGGCTGCGTGGTCAACTCCGACGGGCCCACGGTGACCATCGACTGCCCGGAGCATCTTGCGTCGGAGGCCGACTACGACCTGGTACGCCGGATGCGAGCGTCGATCTGCGTGCTTGGTCCACTCCTGGCCCGCACCGGCGAGGCCAAGGTCGCGCTGCCCGGCGGTGACAACATCGGCTCCCGGGGTCTGGACATGCACATTGGCGGGCTGCAGCGCCTCGGCGCCGACGTCACCACCGAGCACGGGTACGTGCTCGCTCGGTGCCCGCAGCTGGCCGGCGCGACGGTCTGGCTGGACTTCCCGAGCGTGGGGGCGACCGAGCAGATCCTTATGGCGGCCGTCCTCGCCAAGGGGACCACGGTGATCGACAACGCCGCTCGAGAGCCCGAGATCGTCGACATCGCCACCATGCTGACGGCGATGGGGGCGCAGATCGCCGGCGCCGGCACCTCCACCATCGAGATCGAGGGCGTGCCGGCGCTGCACCCGGTGGAGCACCGGCCGCTGCCCGACCGGATCGTGGCCGGCACGTGGGCGATCGGGGCGGTGATGACCCAGGGCGACGTGACCGTCCGCGGGGCGCAGTGGCGGCACCTGGAGATCACGCTGGACAAGCTGGTCACCGCCGGCGCCACCGTCGAGCCGTTGCTGGACGGCCCGGGCTTTCGCGTCGCGATGGACCGGCGGCCGCGAGCGGTCGACGTGGTGACCCTGCCCTATCCCGGCTTTCCGACGGACCTGCTGCCGATGGCGATCGCGCTGGCTTCAGTCGCCGACGGCGCCTCGATGGTCACCGAGAACGTCTTCGACAGCCGGTTCATGTTCGTCGACGAGCTCACCCGGCTTGGCGCAGATGTGCGCACCGACGGCCACCACGCGGTCGTCCGCGGGCGACCGAACCTGTCCGGTGCGCCGGTCCGGGCTACTGACATCCGAGCCGGCGCCGCGCTGGTGCTGGCCGCCCTGTGCGCGGAGGGGCGTACCGAGGTGTCGGAGGTGGCCCACCTGGACCGCGGCTACCCCAACTTTGAGACGCACCTGCGCGCGCTCGGTGCCCAGGTGACGCGCCGGCCGGTTGCCGAGCCGGACTTCATGTGACCGGCCGGCTCGCTGTCATCGGCGCCGGCCTGATGGGCGCCGGCATCGCCGGCGTCGCCGCCCAGGCCGGCTGGGACGTGGTGCTGCAGGACGTGGACCCGGCCGGACTGCAGCGCGGCCGGGACGCGATCCGCGCCTCCTACGACCGGTTTGTGGCCAAGAGCCGGTTGGCCGCGGACGACGCTGACGCGGCCCTGGCTCGGGTGGCCGTGACGACGGACCTGGCCGGCGCCGCCGAGGCCGACGTCGTGGTGGAGGCGGTGTATGAGTCGGTCGAGGTCAAGCGAGAGGTGTTCGCCCGACTGGACGAGGTCTGCCGGGCCGATGCGGTGCTCGCAACCAACACCAGTGCCATCCCGATCACCACGATCGCGTCTTTCACCTCCCGCCCCGAGTCGGTGGTGGGCACCCACTTCTTCTCCCCCGTCCCGATGATGTCGCTGTGCGAGCTCGTCCGCGGCTACCGGACGTCCGACGCGACGCTGGGTCAGGCCAGGGACTTCGCCGAGAGCATCGGCAAGACCTGCATCGTGGTCAACCGGGACGTGGCCGGTTTCGTCACCACTCGCCTGGTCGCGGCCCTGGCCAACGAGGCCGCCCGGCTCGTGGAGAACGGCGTGGCCAGCGCCGAGGACATCGACACCGCCTGCCGGCTCGGCTTCGGCCACCCGATGGGCCCGCTGCGCACACTGGACCTTGCCGGTATCGACATCATGGTCAACGCCGGGCGCACCATCTACGCCGACACCGGCGACCCCAAGTTCGCCCCACCCGAGCTGCTGATCCGAATGGCGGCCGCGGGCGAGCTGGGCCGCAAGACCGGTCAAGGTTTCTATACCTACGACAGCTGAGCCCGCGGCGGGGGCAGTGCACCGCGATGGCGTCGGAACCGGTGGCTGTGTCGCTCATAGCCACAGGTTGTGATCAGGCGCCGCCGGCCGATAGACCGACCGGATCACGTGGCCGTCCACCAGACGGTGGAGCCAGATTGCTGGGCAACACCCGTGCAATGTCGTGGTGCAACCTTCCCGGGCGTTCTAGCGTCTAACGTGCAGGCAGCGGAGCGGAGTAGTCATGGCCAGCGGCGCCGAAGAGCCGGACAGTCTCGTCATCTTGGCCGGGCGCGTCGATGCGTCCACGGTAAGTGCTGTCCGCGAGTCGGTGCACACCGCGCTTGACCACGGCTCCGGCCCACTGGTCGTGGACCTCACTGATGTGCACACCGTTGACATCACCGGCCTGGCGATGCTGATCGGTGCCCAGCGCAAGGCATCGACGGCTGGCCGAGCCATCGTGCTACGCGGGGTGCCCGTGCGCGTCAGCCGCCTGTTGCGTGCCACCCACCTCGACCGGGCCTTTGCCGCCGATTCCGCGCATTCCGCAGGCGCCGGCGGCTGAGCACCACGCGCGAGCCCGACCCGCCGTGGGTGATGCGGACCTACGCCGGCCACTCCTCGGCAGCGGAGTCCAATGCCCTGTTCCGGCGCAACCTCGCCAAGGGCCAGACCGGCCTGTCGGTGGCCTTCGACCTGCCGACGCAGACCGGCTACGACCCCGGCCACGAGCTGGCCCGCGGTGAGGTCGGCAAGGTCGGCGTCCCGGTAGCCCACCTCGGCGACCTGCGGGTCCTCTTCGACGGCATTGCGCTCGCCGGCACGAACACCTCGATGACCATCAACGCCACGGCGATGTGGCTGCTGGCGCTGTACCAGGTGGTCGCCGAAGAGCAGGGCTGCGATCTCGCCGCCCTGGTCGGGACGACCCAGAACGACATCCTCAAGGAATACCTCTCGCGCGGCACGTACGTCTTCCCGCCCGGCCCGTCGTTGCGACTGGTGACCGACACCGTCGCGTACGCGGTGGCCCACCTGCCGAAGTGGAACCCGACCAACATCTGCTCCTACCACCTGCAGGAGGCGGGGGCGACGCCGGTGCAGGAGGTGGCGTACGCACTCTGCACGGCCATCGCCGTGCTCGACGCGGTCCGCGACTCCGGCCAGGTGCCGCCGGAGCGGATGGGCGACGTGGTCGCCCGCATCTCCTTCTTCGTCAACGCCGGCGTCCGGTTCGTCGAAGAGATGTGCAAGATGCGCGCGTTCGGCCGGCTCTGGGACGAGCTGACCCTGACTCGGTACGCCGTGACCGATCCCCGCCAGCGGCGCTTCCGGTACGGCGTCCAGGTCAACTCCCTCGGGCTCACGGCCGCCCAGCCGGAGAACAATGTGGCGCGCATCGTGCTGGAGATGCTCGCCGTCACCCTCTCCCGCGACGCGCGGGCGCGGGCGGTCCAGCTGCCGGCCTGGAACGAGGCGCTGGGGCTGCCCCGGCCGTGGGACCAGCAGTGGTCCTTGCGGCTGCAGCAGGTCCTGGCCTACGAGAGCGACCTGCTCGAGCACGACGACCTGTTCTCCGGCTCGCCGGTCGTCGAGGCGCAGGTCGCCGCCATCGTCGACGGGGCGCGGGCGGAGATGGCGCGGGTCGCCGACCTGGGCGGCGCTGTGGCGGCCGTGGAAAGCGGCTACCTCAAGACCGAGCTGGTGCGGTCCTTAGCGCAGCACCGGGCCCGGGTGGACAGCGGGGAGACGGTGGTGGTCGGCGTCAACCGATTCACCACCACCGAGGACAACCCGCTGCTTGCCGACCTCGATGCTGCAGTCCAGGTCGTCGACCCAGCCGGGGAGCGCGCGGCCATCGAGGCGGTGTCGGCGTGGCGCGCCGGCCGGGACGCCGGCGAGGTGGCTGGCTCGCTCGCCCGGCTGCGTGCCGCCGCGGCCACGACGGAGAACCTCATGCCGGCGAGCCTGGCTTGCGCCCGCGCCGGCGTCACCACGGGGGAGTGGGCCGATGCGCTGCGAGCGGTGTTCGGGGAGTACCGCGCGCCCACCGGGGTCGGCGGGGTGTCTATCGGGGTCACCGGCGACGATGCCACGGCTGTCCGCCGGCGGGTCCGCGACACCGGCGTCGAGCTGGGCCGGCGGCTGAAGATCCTGATCGGCAAGCCGGGCCTCGACGGGCACTCCAACGGCGCGGAGCAGATCGCGGTGCGCGCACGCGACGCCGGCTTCGAAGTCGTCTATCCCGGGATCCGGCTGACGCCGGCGCAGATCGTCGCCGCGGCCGTCGAGGAGGACGTGCACCTCGTCGGCCTGTCGGTGCTGTCGGGCTCCCACCTGGAGATGGTCCCGGCGGTGCTCGACGGGCTCCGCGCCGCAGGGCTGGCCGACGTCCCGGTGGTGGTAGGCGGCATCATCCCCGCGCGGGACGCCCGGGTGCTGACCGAGCGGGGGGTCGCCCGGGTGTTCACGCCGGCCGACTACGAGCTGACGGCCATCATGGACGGCCTCGTTGACGTGGTCCGGGCGGCGCACGGCCTCTAGGGCGCGGTCCTGGAGACCGAGATACACCCACCCAGCTCAGATGTCGTCGAGGCCGTAGCCGCCGGCTGGGGGCGGTGTCGTCCCCGGCTGGGTCGGCGGTGCCGGGGTGCCGCCACCGGCCCAGGGCCCGCTCGCCGGGTCAAGGGAGCCGCTGCGGGCGACGTGCGCGTCGACCGCAGCGAGGGCGGCGGCCACCGCCTCCGCCGACCCGCCCCGGCGCTGCTCGGCGTAGTACGCCGCGCCGAGCTCGCGCACCAGGGAGTCGGCGGCGCGCTTGGTCTGCACCTCGTCGATCTTCGCCTGGCCCTGCGTGAGCCCCTGCTGTGCCTTGACCGTCGCCTGGGCGGCGGCCTCTTTGGCCTTGTCGAGAAATCCCATGTCTACTCCAAGCTTCCGGAGAGGAGTCCGCCGAGCGGGCCCCTCTTGTCGTCACTGCCTGCCATGTTCTTCGCCAGCGCCTTGGCCAGCCCCTCGATGGTCATCGACTGCAGGATGACCTGCCCGTCGCCTTCCAGGGTGGTGAGGTTGAGCCCCTCCCCGCCGAACATCGCCGTCATCGCCGTCTGCATGTTGAGCTGGCCCACTCGTTCCACTCCGTAGCGCACGGTGTCCTCGAACGCCACCACGCAGCCGGTGTCGACCTGGATCTTGCCACCGTACTTCGCCGGGTTGAGCTCGATGAAGTTGCCGGCGCCGGCGATCAGCACCGTCCCGACGCCGGTGAACTTCTCCAGCACGAAGCCCTCGCCGCCCTTGATCCCCGCCCGCAGTCCGGAGAAGGCGATGTCGAAGTTCACCGATGCCTCGGCGGCGACGAAGGCGTCCTTCTCTGCGTACCAGCCGCGGGTGCCGTCCAGCTCCAGGGCGCGCATCTCGCCGGGCAGCACCCCGGCGAAGGAGACCAGCCCGGCGCCGCCGTAGGCGCTGTAGTACTGGAACGCCAGGCTCTCACCGGCCAGCACGCGCTTGCCGACATCGAGCGCCTTGGCCAGGAAGCCGCCGGCGCCGGCCGGCGCGCCGGCGTTGCTCGGCCGCGAGAGCCGGGTCTCGACCCCGACGTTGGTGGTCTTCCACAGGAACTTCCCCGCCTCGCAGTAGACGGTCTGCCCCTCGGCGAGCTGGCACACCGCCATCTGCATCGCGTTGCCCACGAGCTTGTGCGACAGCGTCATGGAGGGAGGTTAGCGGCCGGCGTACGGTGCGCCGCATGGAGTCGAGCGAGGTCGGCAGCTGGTTCGACGTGCCGGCGGAGGCCAGCCTGCCGGCCGACCTGCAGAAGCTGTTTGCCAAGGCACGGGCCAACCTGGGCTTCGTCCCGAACGTCTTCCGCACCTACGCCTACCGGCCGGATCGGCTGCGGACGTGGTTCGCCCACTTCAAGGCTCTGCACGTGCCGACCGAGCACCTCGGCACCGCTGACCGCGAGATGATCGCAGTCGTCGTCTCGATGGCCAACGGTTGTCTGTACTGCCTGGTCGCCCACGGCGCGGCGTTGCGGGAGGCGCTCGGCGACCCCGTGCTGGGCGACCGGATCACCCTTGACTGGCGTCGCGCGGGTCTTGACGAGCGACGATCGGTGATCTGTGCGTACGCCGAGAAGCTCACGCGCTCCCCGCGCGAGGTGACGCGGGCGGATCTCGATGCGCTGCGGGAGGTCGGTCTCACCGACGAGGAGTGCTGGGATGTCGCGGAGGTGGCCGCGATGTACAACTTCACCAACCGGATGGCGATGGCGACGAACATGCTGCCCAACGCCGAGTACCACCCCGCGGCCCGGTAGTGCGAATTCTGGTCGCTCGCTGCAGTGTCGACTATGTCGGCCGGCTGACCGCACACCTCCCGATGGCGCCCCGGCTGATCCTGGTGAAGGCCGACGGCTCGGTCGCCGTGCATGCCGACGACCGGGCGTACAAGCCGCTCAACTGGATGAGCCCGCCGTGCGCCATCCAGGAGGCCGACGGCGTCTGGCGGGTGACCAACCGGGTCGGGGACGCGCTGGTCATCACCATCGACGAGGTCCTGCACGACTCGGCCCACGAGCTCGGCGTGGATCCGGGGCTGGCCAAGGACGGGGTGGAGTCGCACCTGCAAGAGCTGCTGGCCGATCAGGTCGAGGCCGTGCTGGGGCCCGGCTGGCGACTGGTGCGTCGGGAGTGGCCGACCGATATCGGCCCGGTGGACCTGCTGTGCCGCGACCCGGCCGGCGCGGCGGTGGCTGTCGAGGTCAAGCGGCGCGCGGAGATCGACGGGGTGGAGCAGCTCACCCGCTACCTCCAGCGGATGAACCGCGACCCAGTGCTGGCACCGGTGCGGGGCATCCTGGCCGGCCAGCAGATCACCCCACAGGCCCGCGTGCTGGCCGCTGACCGCGGCATCGGCTGCCTCGTGCTGGACTACAACGCGATGCGCGGGCTGGCTCCGGTCAACCCGACCCTGTTCTGATCCCGGAGGCGTGCGGTGGCGTGCAGTGGGTGAAGTCTTCGACGCGCTTTCCGTGCGGGCAGAGCGCTACGCCGAGGTGGTCCACCGGCCGGCGCTCAGCGCCGGCATCTACCGGCTGGCCGCGGGAGAGGCCGATCCCCAGTCCCCGCACACCGAGGATGAGGTCTACCTGGTCGTCGCCGGTCGGGCGGTGCTGCGCGCCGCGGGCGTCGACCTGCCGGTGGCGGCCGGGTCAATAGCCTTCGTGCCGGCCGGTGAGGATCACCGGTTCCACTCGATCACCGAGGACCTCGTCGTCGCGGTGGTGTTCGGGCCGGCGGAGGGGACGCACGCGCAGGGGACGCCCGCAGAGGGGACGAACGCGCAGCCTTCCTAGGCCCGGCCCGCCCAACTCCGGAGATCCAGGCGCGATTGGCCCTGTCGAGTGGCGGGACCAACTACGCCTGGGTCTTGGGATGGGGGCACCGGGCATCGTCCTCGCCAGCCGGCCCGCGGGCGCGGCCGTGGGACACTGAGCCCCGGTTGGCGGCGAAGGAGCTGGCGTGGCACGGGAGTTCACAACGATCGGCGTGGTCGGCCTCGGCACCATGGGCGCCGGCATCGCCGAGGTGATGGCGCGGTCCGGCCTGGCTGTGGTCGGCATCGAGTCCTCGCCCGAGGCCCTCGAGCGCGGCCGCAGCCATGTGGAGCACTCCACCCAGCGGGCGGTCACCCGGGGCAAGCTCGCCGCCGACGCCCAGCGGGAGATCCTCGAGTCGATCACCTTCACGACCAACCTGACCGACGCCAAGGACGCCGATCTGGTGATCGAGGCCATCCCGGAGCAGCTGGCTCTGAAGCAGCGTGTCTTCGCCGAACTCGACGCGATCTGCCGGCCGGACACAATCCTGGCCACCAACACCTCGTCGTTGTCGGTGACCGAGATCGCGGTCTCCACCAACCGGCCCTCGCTCGTCATCGGCATGCACTTCTTCAACCCCGCGCCGGTCATGAAGCTGATCGAGGTCATCGGCACCGTGGTGACCGACCCGCAGGTGGTCGCCGACGTCGAGGCGCTGGCCCAGCGGCTGGGCAAGGTCGACGTCACGGTCAGCGACAAGGCCGGCTTCATCGCCAACGCCCTGCTCTTCGGCTACCTCAACCACGCCGTGTCGCTGTATGAGTCGCGCTACGCCGGCCGGGAGGACATCGATGCGGCGATGAAGCTTGGCTGCGGCCTGCCGATGGGGCCGCTGGCGCTGATGGACCTCATCGGCATCGACACCGCCTACGAGATTCTCGACACCATGTACAAGCAGTCGCGCGACCGGCTGCACGCGCCGGCGCCGCTGATCCGGCAGCTGTCGACCGCCGGGCTGCTGGGCCGCAAGAGTGGCCGCGGCTTCTATACCTACGCCGAGCCCAACTCCCCGGTCGTGGTCCCCGACGAGCGCACGCCGGCCGAGCCGTCGGCGCAGGAGCCCGCAGGACGGCCGGTGACCCGCGTCGGCGTCGTGGGCTCCGGGACGATGGCGACCGGCCTCGTCGAGGTGTTTGCCAGGGCCGGCTTCGACGTCACCTACGTGGCGCGCAGCGCGGCCAAGGTCACCGCGCTGCGCGGCGGCGTGACGCGGTCGATGGACAAGGCGCTGCTGCGCGGCAAGCTGACCCAGGACGAGCGCGACGGCGCGACCGCCCGGATCACCGGCGGCACCGCGTTGGACGACCTGGCCGGCGCCGACCTGGTCATCGAGGCGGTGGCCGAGGAGCTGTCGGTCAAGCAGGCCTACTTCGCCGCCCTGGACGAGGTGTGCCCGGGCGCCGTCCTGGCCTCGACCACCTCATCGTTGCCGGTTGTCGACCTGGCTGCGGCGACCAGCCGCCCCGGCCACGTGGTCGGCCTGCACTTTTTTAACCCGGTCCCCGTCATGGGGCTGGTCGAGGTCGTCCGCACGGTGGCCACCGACGACGAGGTGGTCGCCACCGCGGTAGCCGTCTGCCGGCGCCTCGGCAAGCAACCGGTGACCTGCGGAGACCGGGCCGGCTTCATCGTCAACGCGTTGCTGTTTCCCTATCTCAACGACGCCGTGAAGATGCTGGAGGCCAACTACGCCAGCGCCGATGACATCGACGCGGCGATGAAGGTGGGGTGCGGCTACCCGATGGGTCCTTTCGAGCTGCTCGACGTGATCGGGCTCGATGTGGCGCTGGCAATCCAACGCACGCTGTACCTGGAGTTCCGTGAGCCCGGCTTCGCACCTGCGCCGCTGCTGGAGCACCTGGTGACGGCCGGCTACCTCGGTCGCAAGTCCGGTCGCGGGTTCCGCGTCCATCCGGCCTCCTAGGCGCCTCGGTGAGCCCCCGGGCCAACCGCCGCCGCCCGCCGGCCGGCGCGACCGGACCCGGCGTACGCGGGGTGGACCTGGTTGAGTCCTGGCCCGACGGCGACTGGGTCGTCCGCCCGGTGACCGGTGCCGGCAGCGCCAAGACCTATCGGTGCCCGGGCTGTGACCACGAGATCCGGCCGCCGACCCCGCATGTCGTGGCTTGGCCGGCCGGGGGTGCCGGTGGCCCCGACGACCGCCGGCACTGGCACAAGCCGTGCTGGGCGGCCCACGGACGGCGCGGCGTCAAGGTGCACCGGTCGCGCAACGCGCCGCACTACGGCTAGCCCGGTGGCTAGCCCGGTGGAGATCAGAGGGACGACGGTGCTCCCGGCGCGCCGCGAGCCCATCACGCTGCACACCGGCGACGGCCTGGCGCTCGTCGGCGAGCTGGCCCTGCCGCCCGACCGCCAGCCGGTCGGGACGCTGGTCTGCCTGCATCCCCTGCCGACGCACGGCGGCATGATGGACAGCCACCTGCTGCGCAAGGCCTCCTACCGGCTGCCGGCGCTGGCCGGGCTGGCTGTGCTGCGGTTCAACACCCGGGGTACGGCCTCAGACCGCGGCCGCAGTGAGGGCAGCTTCGGCGCCGGCGAGGCCGAGCGGGCGGACGTCGCTGCGGCTCTGGAGTACGTCGACTTCACCGACCTGCCCAAACCCTGGCTGGTCGGCTGGTCGTTCGGCACCGACCTGGCGCTCAAGCACGGCTGCGATCCGGCCGTCGTCGGCGCCATTCTCATCTCGCCGCCCCTGCGCTACTCCAGCGCAGCAGACCTCGACGTCTGGGCGGCCTCCGGCAAGCCGGTGGTGTGCATCGTGCCGGAGCTCGACGACTACCTACGTCCCGAGGAAGCCCGCCGGCGATTCGCCCGCATCCCCCAGGCCGAGATCGTGGCCGTGGCCGGCGCCAAGCACCTGTTTGTCGGCCAGACCGACCGGGTGCTCGACGAGGTCGTCCGATGGGCGGCGCCGGCCGCCTACCCGCTGCCCCGCTCCTACGACAGGATGCCGCCATGACCTCGCTGTTCGATCTCACCGGCAAGACGGCGCTGGTCACCGGCGCCTCCCGCGGCATCGGCCGGGCGATCGCGATCGCGCTGGCCGGCGCCGGCGCCCAGGTCATCGTCAACGGCCGCGACGCCACGACGCTGGACGACGTACGGGAGGAGATCGAGGCCGCCGGCGGCCAGGCGGTCGTGTCCCCGGCCGACGTCACCGATCGCCACGCCGTGCAGGCCATGGTGGGGGCGGCCCTGGAGACGCTGGGCGCCATCGACATCGTGGTCAACAACGCCGGCGGCACTGCCTTCCGCGTGCCCTTCACCGACCTGCGGTTCGAGGGCTGGACCAAGGTGCTACGACTGAACACCGAATCGGTGGTCCACGTCTGCCAAGCGGTCGCCCCGCACCTGCTGGCCCGCGGGTCCGGGTCGGTGATCAACGTCTCCTCGATCGCGGCGTTCGGTGGCACGCCCGGCCTGACGCCGTACGGCGCGTCCAAAGCCGCCGCGCTGTCGCTGACCCGCAGCCTGGCGATGGAGTGGGGCTCGGCCGGCGTACGGGTGAATGCGCTGTGCCCGGGCTGGACCGCGACCGAGCTCAACCGCAGCCTCTGGCAGGACGAGACGACATCGGCGCAGATGACGGCGACCATCCCGATGGGCCGGTGGGGGCGGCCGGAGGACATGGCCGGCGCGGCGGTCTTCCTGGCCAGCGACGCGTCGGCCTACCTCACCGGTCAGGCGATCGTGGTCGACGGCGGGCTGACCGCCGGCTAGCCTGCTGCCCGTGGTCGAGCTGGCGTACACCGAGGCCGGCCAGGGCCGGCCGCTGGTGCTGCTGCACGCCTTCCCGCTCTCGCAAGCGATGTGGTCGGCTCAGCGAGAGGCGCTGTCCGCGCACTGCCGAGTTGTCACGCCCGACCTGCGGGGCTTCGGCGACTCGCCGCTGGGTTCTGACGACCCGTCGCTGGACGCCTCGGCCGACGACGTGGCGGCCCTGCTGGACGCCCTCGGCCTCGACCGGGTGACCCTCGGTGGACTGTCGATGGGCGGGTACGTCGCGATGGCGTTTCTGCGCCGGCACGCCGACCGGGTCGACGCGCTTCTGCTGGCCGACACCAAGGCGGGCGCCGACCCCGCGGAAGGCCGGGCGAGGCGCGAGTGGATCGCGCAGGCGGTGCTTGCAGACCCGGCCGGCGGCGTACTCCTTGACGAGGTCCTGCCCACCCTGGTCGGCTCGACCACCGTGGCGCAGCGGCCGGCTGTTGTCGCGAGAGTGCGCGAGCTGGTGCAGGCCGCCCCGGCCGTCGCCGTGGCCTGGGCGCAGCGGGCGATGGCGGCCCGGCCGGACTCGATCCCGACGCTGCGGGACACCGGTGTGCCGGCGCTGGTTGTGGTCGGCGAGGAGGACACGCTGTCGCCGCCGGCGGACGGGCAGGCGATGGTCGAGGCCCTGCCTGCCGCGACCCTCGTCTGCATCCCAGCCGCCGGCCACCTGTCGGCGGTGGAGCAGCCCGAGCAGTTCAACGCCGCCGTGACGACCTGGTTGACCGGCCGGCTCGCCTGAGCAGTCGCTCGCACGTGTGGAACGTGATCGTGAGCGCTCAGGCAGCGCTCAGGCAGCGTCCTGCCGAGGCACGGCGACTTCCTCGATGAGCAGCTGGACGGCCGCGCAGGTCGGGATCGCCAGCAGTGCGCCGATCACGCCCAGCAGCGCACCACCGACGAGGACGGCGACAATAGCCGCCGCCGGCGACACGTCGACCGATCGCTTCATCATGCGCGGATAGATGATGAAGTTCTCGACCTGCTGATAGGCGATGTAGAACAGAAGCGTCGCCAGTCCCACCGGCCAGGACACGAAGAACGCGATTGCGGTGACGATGATTGCCCCGATCGTCGCCCCGACCAACGGGATCAGGTCGGTGACCGCCACGAACAGCGCCAGGGCCAGCGGGTACGGCACCCGCAAGATGCTCAGCCAGATCAACGAGGTGGTTCCGGCGATAGCGGCGATGCTCAGCGCCCCGGCGACATAACCGCCGACCCGGGCCAGGATCTCGTCGCCGATCAGCACGGTCCGCGCGCGCCGGGCCCGCGGGACCAGGCGGTAGCCGGCGTTCTTGATGCGGTCGAAGGCGCTGACGAAGTACAGCGTGAGGATCAGCACGGTCAAGGTGTTGAAGACCCCGCTGAGGACCACGCGACCGACTCCGAGAACGCCGCCAACGGTCTTGGTGCCGGCCGTGCTCAGGCTGCGGTCACTGGTGGCCTGGGTGAGTTTGTCGACGATGCCGAAGCGCTCGTCGAGGTGCTGAAAGGTGCGGTTGGCCCTCAGGTGCGTCAGGTAGTCCGGCGCGGCCTGCACCAGGGCGGTGGCCTGCTTGACGATGGGCGGGACGACGGCGTAGCCGCACCCGATGAAAAAAGCGATCACTCCGACGAAGACGACCCCCGTGGCCATCCCGCGCCGCAGGCCCAGTCGTTCCAGCCGGGTCACCGTGGGGTGCAGGCCGATGGCCAGGAAGCCGGCGGTCACGATCAGGACGAGCACCGAGGTGACCGAGGCGACGGCGCGATAGACGACCCAGGCCAGGATCGCGCCGAGGGCGAAGGTGAAGCCGACGAGGAAGGGCGACCGGCGCAACGGCCGCCCCGGCGTGCCGAACGGGTTGCTCTCGTCGACGCCGGCCTCCAGCTCGCGCACCGCTGCGTCCACCAGTGGGTCGGCCTCTGCCGCAGCGACGATCTCGGCGGCCAGAACCGCTGTGCCAGCCGACGTACCGGCCGCCGCCGCAGCCTCCCGCGCCGCACCGGCCGCGTCGACGGCGTCGGCCTGGGCGCCCTCCGCACCGGCCTCGGCTGCCTCGGCTCGGTCGGCTGCCTGCTGCGCCCGATCACCGGTGGGCCGTGAGCCGGAATCGCCGGATGCGACCGCGGGCTCGACAGTGCTCATCCGGTCGTACCCGCCCGCTGTGCCGGCGGTGCCACCAGGTGAGGAAGCGG